>OCTW013387871.1_pt1 | contig 27109 bp, 19 predicted proteins | sample 1539671 | NCBI WGS metagenome assembly OCTW01 (sample SAMN02144230, study PRJEB22623) | gut metagenome | biome: sheep rumen | host: Ovis aries | place: New Zealand | reverse complement strand
GCACATACGCCCGCGCATATATTATAGTTGCCATACCCACTTTTTATGTGTCCCACCTGTCCCATCTGTCCCTGGTGGGAACTATCCTTCGTGGACAGATGGGACAGGTGGGACACTTGTTTTTGACTTGAGACAACTACTACGCCTGCGCGCGTGAGGGGATAAAAAAAGAGGTCGCTGCTCACGCAGAGGCCCCTTTCCTAATTTAGTTATTTAAGTATTTGATGTGTTATTATCTCCACCAGATGCGAGTCGGGTTTTCCAGAACCCACTGAGAGAACAGAGGATACTTTCTCTTGATGCTCTCGCGCTCAGCGCACCACTTTTTCTCAGTAGCGAAGTCCGTGCCAACGCAGAGTTTAGCGGCAGGCTCACCACCAGTAGCGGTCAACTCCTTCCAATCTTCTACATAGCGGCCCTCGTCGTTCTTTGAGCCCTTGTCAACCAAGATCTTGATATCATTACCCCTCTTTGACTTGTCAACAGCCAGATTCTCAAAGAGAACAACGGGTGCAACGTCATTCACATCGGCCTTAGCGCCAGTGTTGATCATCTTATATTTACCTGTTTCGGCATCAGGATTGGCATAGTTAAATGCTTCATGAACCTCTCTACCTGCTACCTTAAGGGGCAGAGTACCACCAGCAGCATACAACGTAACCTTAGCAGTTGTAGCAGAAGTATAGTGTACGGTGAAGACTACGTCGTTAAAGTCGAAGTCGGTATCGTCAGCAGCACTCAGGTCCTCAGCAATGATACATACATCATCTGGATCAGGCTCATTTTCGCGCTCAGCCTTAACGAGGCGGACAATCCAGTCTTTGTAACTGCTGTTAGGATTAACAATCATGTTGCCATTTATGACATTGTCAATACGCCATTCTGAACAATTAGCGCTTTCTCCAAAAACATATTCCTTCCCATTACAAGTGAATGCCTGTCCCGTTGCTTCTGCAACATTAGCATAGGCACCTGGAATCTGTATATTTTGGGGGTTACCGTTCTCATCTTTAAAATAAGCTGCTGTCTTACCGTCAACATCCTGCTCAAAATCGAAACAGATGTAGTAGTAGCCAGCATAGTTAGTACCTTTACCATCTGTTCTTGGTACATTCGCACCGTCGATGGAACACCAGCGATTATGATACTTGCTGTCATCTGCTCCCTGGTAAGCGAAATCAAAGGTACCGCCATTTAAAACCATTGTATTACCTTCACCATCTTTGTCGCCAGCACCCCAGTCATTACAAGTTCCTGCGTTAAAGTTATTGATGTGATCCCAAGCAGTAGGACCTTCTGCACTCAGAATACCTTTATTACTAATGGTAAGACCATCACTCATGGCAATGTGCAGATTATTCATCTTATCACTACCTATGCCAACATAGCCTCCATCCTTATTATTATAGGTCTCGTCACCCTTATGAATCTGAGTCACAAAATAATCTTGAAGTCTAACAGGATTTTTCTCTTTAGTTTGGAGAGTAGAAAGATAGGCCAGAACATCAGCCTCTTCTTTGGTACCAACTTCCGGGCAGTCTTTCCACTGATTACCATTCACATTAATAGTACGCGTGCCTGCAGCGTCATAGCCACCGAAGCCCCAAGTCTGATTAGAGGGGATATCAGCAACACTATTAGCACCAACATACTTCAGGAATGCCTGGTTGTACTTCTCTACAGCCTGGTTTGCATTGTCAACAACTCTTACATTTGGATCATAGATGTCGTCACCACCCTTTGAGCAACTGGTCATGGCGGCGCACAGCGCTACGGCTGCTAAACCTGTCATCAAATACTTTTTCATAATCTCTTAATTTTAATTGTTAATAATTTGGTTATCTTTTCTGAATTTTTGTTCGTTTTGAGAGCGCTTTTTTACTAAAAAAGTGCTGCAAAGATACAAAAAATATAAATAGGTTGCCACCTTTTCCTGGTTAAAGAAAGTTAAGGAACATATAAACTTGCGTAGTTTGCTATAATTCGTATAGAAAATGATAATATAAGCAAAGTTAGGATTCAATCTGCCATTGGTCGATGGTTCGTGTTTCCGTGTCGAACTTGATACCTATCTTTATGATTTTACGCCCATCGGTTTGATATGGGATAGCATAACCGCGCTTATTAATCTGTTCTAATGCGCTTTGGGCAGTGTCATTGACCTTCAGTTCCATGATATAGATAGTGTCAGGCATGAAGACAATAAGGTCTGTGCGGCCTTTTGAACTTTTAACCTGAGTGCGCACTAAGTCATTGAAGGATGTGAATAACAAATAGAATGTGTATTCGTAAAAGCCCTCTGCAGTGGCAACGTTTTCCAGTTTCTTTTTAAATCCCTCTACGTAAGGCAGACTGGCAAGATATGCTTGCATCTCAAGCATAGCCTTGTTGGCATCGCCATCATTCAATGCCCTCCAGAATCGGATGGCAAACCCTTGTGTATCCCTGTTCGCACTTCGTTGTTTGGAAATGAGAGTGTATAGACATCCGAGAGGCGGTCATAGTCTTTGATAGTCAGGTAGCCTGCCTGATAGAGTAGAGGTAGTGCATCCTCCATGTCTTCTGTAGGCCTGTCGAATGCTGTTGACATGACTTCAAGTTTCTCCAGGGATGTAATATCTGTGTGAAAGCGTTTCAGTTGCTCTATGAGGAACGAAGGGGTACCAGTGGCAAACCACTCGCTTGTCAGTTTGTTGTCTGCAAATGCATTGAGAAGGCTATATGGGTTATAGATGTCTTCTGACTTTGCGGAGAAATGATACCCATCATACATATCTTTGATTTTTTGGAACATATCTCCAGACGAACAATTATATTCTTTTGACATCTGAATGATTTCCTTTTTAAAGACGGTCCTTACTTCCTGTTCTGTGATTCCACAGATAGCAGAAAACCTTGGATTCATCGAAACATTCTTCAGGTTATTGATCGTGGAGAAAATACTCAGTTGGGAAAATTTCGTGATACCTGTGATAAAACAGAATTTGATATTCCTTTCATTAGATTTCAGTGGAAGGTAGAATTCCTGCATGACGTTGCGCATGTCTTCAAGCACATCTTTTTTATGCAAGACTTCCAATAATGGGGCATCATATTCGTCAATGATTATAACGGCCTGCCTTCCAGTCTGTTGCTGTGCTCGGGTGATGATTCCCGTCAGTAGTTTGCCTGGGCTTGTCTCATATTCTTTTTTGCCATAGATATCTGCTAATGGCTGTAAAAGCCAAAGCAGGGTGGATCGCAGTTCTTCAGCATTGGCTTGGCCTTTGCCCATGCTGAGGTCTAGGTGGATAACCGGATAATTGTCCCAGTCATTCTCGTATTTCATGATTTTGAGCCCATTGAATAGTTCTTTTTCTCCAAGGTAGTATGACTCCAGTGTGGAGGAAAGCAAGGACTTGCCAAATCGGCGTGGACGACTGAGAAAAACAAATTTGGCAAAATGCTGTAACTCCCATACCAAGTCAGTTTTATCTACATACAGGTATCCTTCGCGGATGATTCGCGAGAAGGTTTGGATGCCAATTGGATATTTTCTTTCAGTCATATAACTCTTAGAGGCTCATTTCCCGACAAAGTTACGCTTTTTGGGATTACTTTCCAAATCAGTTTTGCTAAAATCGTTACTTATTAACATCATTTTAACAAAAAGAGGGGCGCCTGCTCACGCGGACGCCCCTTCATGCAATGAAATGTATTTTAGATTATTTAAAGTGCTTAGTTAGACGAGGTAGAAACCTTCGTGATCTTGGTGATCGTCATGTCCTGGGCGTCAATATTCAAGAGTGGTCCGTTGGAGAACTTGCTGGCCTGATCCTGTGTTTCCACTTCAATGCTGTAGTAACCCTTGACTGAGAAGTCTATGCCTGAGTTTACACTGACAATGGCCTGATTAGCAGCATCCTTGAAGGTGATCCACCTGTTGCTGCCGCTTCCGTTGGTACCATATACCCTGAACTTGTCGCCCACGTTGAACGTGACGGAGGCAATGGTCAGATTTTCATTTGAACCGGACTCGGAAGAGTAGGTCTGGCTGCCTTCCCAAAGCGTGGTCTCTATGACAGAGTAACTGCTGGAAGAGCGGATTTCCTCGGCTGAGTAGTTGGTCCAGATGTTGCCGTCGTTGGTGGTATAGTATTCGCGGCCGTTGGCATCCGTCAGCGACAGGCCAGTGGTCTTGCCTGTATAGAGGGAGTCTGTGGCGACCTGGTCGCCTTCGTTTTTGTAGAACTCAGGATATGAACTCTTGTCCGTAGCCCATATTGCGAAATACTTATATGCTCCTGCCATGCTTCTGCGCTCGCTGGGCCATACCGTGCCGATGGGCAGACAGATCTTATGGGGAACCTGACCATAGTTAGCGTTCAGCACGCCCACGGACTGCATGGTGCCGTAGCCGCTTGAGGGATCGTCGCTGCTACCCATGGTCCACAGCACCTCGAGGGGGATATCGTTGAGGCTGATGGTGCCTTTTTGGTTGACGATAGTGGTCATGTCGTAGGTGAAGGTGACGGGGTCTCTCTCTGCAGAGGAGTTCTCCCATGTAATCCCAATGTCGGCATGGTCGTCAACGGTGTTGACCATGGTGGTCAGTCCGGCAGCGGGCTGGAAGATGTCGTGTACATTCCTCTCTGCCAGTTTGACGGGAATCGTTCCTCCGGCAGCCAGCAGGCATATCTCTGCCTCGTACTTACCTGCGCTGTAGTTCTTGTCCTCCGTACTGGAGCCTGTGGTCACCCTGTCAAACTCGAAGGTGTACCATATACGGGCATCGAACACGATGTCGTTGAAGTCGATATCCTTGCGGCCTGCTGTTCCGAGGTCCTCGCAGAACACGCGTCCCTGCACAACCAGCACCTTCTTCTTGATGTGCTGAGTGGTGGTAGTGGTCGTCTCTGAGGGCGGAGGGGTAGTGCCAGTGCCAGGAGTAGTCGAACTGCCCTTAGTGATACGGATGATCCAGTCTGAATAGACATTGTCACCAGGAATCATCTTGTCCTGCTGCTCCCAACCAGTAATCTGTATATTGCTTCTGTCTGTAATGCCCTGACTTTTAAGTGCTGCCAAAACCTCTTCACTTGTATAATAGGTTCCAGACAATTGGCCATTAAAGCCGCCGTTACCTTGAGTCTCGTCATAGTAGGAATAGCGTGTCGTATTATTAGTCGGGGTGCTTTCAAAGTCGAAACATACATAGTAGTAGTTGGCGTATGCGCCATCGCTTGAAATGTTGGCACCGTCAACAAGGATCCACTTATTATGGTACTTGCTATCCAGAGAGTTGTAATAAGCAAAGTCGTATGCTCCCTTGCCCTCGACCTTTGTGTTACCGTTGCCAGGAGATGTTACAAAGCCATAATCTACATTCTTACTACCATTAAAATTATTAATGTGCTCCCATCCAGATGCATTATATCCGTTCCCTTCATTTGCATTATTTAAATCTGACATTCTGGGATTCTGGTTGAATGCAATCTGGAGATGGTTCATCCAGTTACCAACATTCGTAACTTGTGCGTTGTTGTTATAGGTATTGGTGTAAGTGTTGTCGGCATAGTTATTAGCACCACTTCTTACCTGTGTTACAAAATAGCCATTAAGATTCTCTGGGTGAGTAGTTGCGAAAGGCTTGTTGTTATTCCTCATCCAAGTGGTTCCATTCTTAACATACTCAAAAATCTTGTTCACCTCATCAGGAATGGTGACTCCCGGACATTCTGTCCATTCGTTTCCATTGACATTGATAGCGCCATCGATACCGTTATTACGCGTCATGGCGCGGGTGGCGGCATCCTCTTCGGGCAGGGCTATCGACTCGAAACCCCAGTCCTGATTAGGATCGACCTTACCGCCGATCATCTCCTCGAATGCCTTCTCATAGGCTTGTGACTTCTGCTGGGCAAGGGGGACATAGTCAACATCCTTGTCAGCACAACTGGCTGCAAAACCTCCTGCGACAAGAGCCAGTAATCCTTTAATCAAATACTTTTTCATTGCAAATAAACTATTAATAGAATGTTACGTAACTTAATCAACCTAATCGATTTGGGTGCAAATTTAATTAAAAATCCGCGAAGTTGTATCAAAATCGATGTTAAAATCTGTAAAACATGCCGTTTCATGACGTAAGTGTGCAATAAATTTCGTAATTTTGGCGCAAAATAATGCAAAATAAGATATGAAACAACTCCAGTGGGCAGCGATGGCTGCCATCTTGATGATGATAGGCATGAACATCTCGTGTAGCCATGAGATGTATAGTGAGAAAGAGGCGCAGAGCCTGTACGACAGTGTGTCGCCAGTAGATACCGTGGATGCCAACCACACATGGCTGCTCACCAGGGAGAAGACGCTGATGATCCAGGCGCCAGACTCGGGCGGGACGCAGAAGATCAAGATCCTGACGTCGAACCCCAGGTTGACGGGCGATGCCGAGGTGGTGGGCGAGGCCTGGGCCTCGGCCGGTGAACGGTTCCCGATGGCTGTCTCCTATCCCGCCACGGCGACGGAACTCTTTGCGGCGCTGGTGGATGATGAGGGGAAATACAGCATCGTGGGCTTTAATCCCAATACAGAGTCGTCGATAGAGTTCAGGGACCTGCTGGTCGATCACGAGAAGTTGTCATACGATCCCAAGCCCCAGCAATACACCTATTGTTACGAAGAGTCCTATCCGTTGCCCGGCGATTTTGACTACAACGACGTGGTGATGCGCATCTCGCAGGCGCGGACGGGTGAAAAGGAGATCAGGATCACGGTGACACTGGCTGCCGTAGGTTCGGAGGAGCAGGTGTCGGCGGCTATCTGTCTGAACGGCTTCAAGGCCTCCGACATAGAGAGTGTCAAGACGGTGGATAGCCTGTCGTTCAACAGGACCAACGGGAAGGACATCTCCGACCAGATGCTCATGGTGCTCAAGGACAAGCAGTTCCTGCTCACCGGGCAGCATGGCGAGGCGGTCATCAACCTGTTCTGCGATGCCCACTGGGCCACTGGCGACCTGCTCGACGATGACTTCGGCATGATGAAGCGCAAGAAATATAATGTGTCAACGGGTACCGGTACCGACTATGCACAGTTCGTGGGGCGTACCGTGACATATATCGTCACCTTCAAGTCGGCATCGGAACTGAATGCCTTCTCGATGGACAGGCTGGATCCGTTTATCCTGAGGATGTTTAATGGCGGCATCTTCGAGGTGCACCAATATAACTACCGGAATTCTGAGGTGATCTACGACTATTCTCCCTCAACGATCAAGACCCTTCCCTGGGCGTTCTGCATTCCCAAGAAGGACTATCGCTGGCCGCTGGAGGGCGTGAACATCGGCTTTATCATGAAAGAGGTGCACACGTTTGGCGCCTATCAGACCTTGGGTCATTCGTTCGGCGAATGGGCCATGGACCGTACCAGGGCACTCGACTGGTACGAATATCCTACTCAGAGCCAGGTGTTCTAATAAGAGACGATCTTACTGCTTGTGGCGTTGCTGCTGTCGTACCAGTCGATGGCAGTCTGGGTGTTGGCTGCCCAGTTGCTGAACTGCGGGTAGGCCACACCGATATTGTTGCCCTCGGAGGGCCAGAAGAATTTGCCTGAAGGATTGCCATTGACCACTATATAGAGCGGGGCCTCACCCTGTAGGGCGGGCTGTGACTCTGTCGTGACGGTGCCGTTCTCGTCTTCCACGCTCAGGGAGAAGCCGAGGGCATCTGTACGGAAGCCACCGTTAGTGAAGGTGATGTCGTCCAGTTTGCGGAACAGGCGGCTGACGGAGGTGACGTTGATGGGTGAGGTGACGGCGGTGCCGATGGCGCTATGTACCTCGTCGCCGAAGGGTGCTCCGTCGTAGAGCACGGTGGTCTTCACCGTGTTGCCCACGCACATCACCTGTACGCTGGTGAGGAAGGTGCCGTCGCCATTGTCGATGGGGGTGTTGACACGGAGGACGACATCATTGTAGTCGAAGTCCTTCGTGGATGACTCCAGCGTCTCGAAGAGATAGAAGACACAGCCGATAGCGGGGGTAGAGCCCGTCTCTGCACTGTTGAAGGTGGCATGGCCGGCATGGTTGTACGATGGCGAGGTGCTGTAGGTGCAGGTCTGGCGACTGCTCTCCACGCCTGTCGCTGCGGAACCGTTCCATACGAGAGCGTATTTCCCTCCATCCTGGCTCACGAGGTAGTTACCTGCGTCGAGCAGTTTCCCTTCATAGCCGTTGAACCAGTAGTAGAGCATGCGGAGGTTCTGGTAGCCGGAGAAACTCTCCAGTAACTTGCCGACGCCCATGACGCGCTTGTCACTGTCCCATGCGTTGATGGCCCCGTTGTTGAAGATAGTGGGGAAAGTGCTGGGAAGGATCAGTTCGACATGGTCGAGCAGATAGGTGTCTGCCACGCCTTCGGTCGTCACACAGTTGGTGCAGCGGTTGACCTTGAAGATGGCATTGGCCTTGAAGTTGGCATCGGCAGGCCCCTGTACCCCGAAGTTGTCGATGCTCACGTCACCCAGGCAGTTCATGTAGGCGGCATTGCCCATGTAGAGCACCTTGCCGCCCGAGGCATCGCCGTTCAGGGTGAGCGACGTGCACTCGGTATAACTGCCGTCGTCCATCCTGGAAGTGCCGTTCAGCGTCAGTCCGCCGTTGATTTTCAGATAGCCGGCATTGTCGATGGACAGTTCATCGCCGATAATCGCGGTGAGGTTGGCCACGCCGGCATTCACAAAGAGGCTCGACGCCCTGTCGTTGGCGGAGCAGACCAGTGCGGTAGAGGAGGCCCCCGTGGCCCCTATCGTGCCGCTGTTGTAGAGGGTGCCGCCATTCATACGGACATTCAGGCAGGTGATGGTACCGGCATTATAGCAGAAGGTGCCCTCGTTGGTGGAAAACTCCACTTCTCCGTCACCAACGATCTCTCCACCCGGGAGGACATAGATCAGGCCGCACTCCTCGTCGGCCAGTGGTGCGGAAGTGAGTCGGAAGCCATCAGGGACGACAAGCCTGCCGCCTTCACCCACGATGAGGACATTATTCCGGGACACCCGCTGGTTGAACGACAGGGTCCAGGTAGCGGTGACATAGACTGATTTCTTGTCGAACGTGCTCAGACTGGGTATGAAGCCTAAGAAGTCGGAACTGACGATATAGTGCACTTCTCCTTCGTAGTCGATCTTTTCCTCGAGATTCCTTGGGTCGATGAGTTTTCCTGTGGTATAGTCCGATAGGTCGGGCATGACTCGGGCGGGAACGCTCCATCTGTTGTCCAGAGTGGGGGAGTAACTGGCCGTTTCCGACGGGCTCTTGCCAGAGAACGCGACTTCCGTCTCACCTTCACCGACGACGAAGGGCTTGCTGACGGCATGGCCCTGCTCATCATAGCAGGCGGCATAGAGGAGGGGCGTGTTGGCAGGACGGGCGATGCTGATGGTCTTCGACTCGCCGGATGCCAACTTGGCCATACCGATATAGGCGGCATTCGCATCGAGGATCAGGGGAGTCGTAGAGATATATACCGTGTAGGCTTTGTCGTTGTCGTAATCGACACTGACCTTGACGGAGGCATTGCCTACCGTGCTCCAGTCCTGATGGCTGTCGATCGTCTTCCCGCCCATCACCAGGGCATTGAAATTATCGACGAACTTCTGTTCCTGGCTTGATTCTGTCACTCTTGAACAACTGACAACCGTTAAGCATAGGGATACAGCCACTACGCATTTTATCCAATTACTCCTTCTTTTCATAAAATGTAGAAAGTGTAGTGGACCAGCCAGGGCTTGAACCTGGGACCTCCAGATTATGAGTCTGTTGCTCTAACCAACTGAGCTACAAGTCCGGGATTTGGGATGCAAAGATACGGTAAAAACCTTAAATATCCAAATTTTTTTTGTGAAAACAGCGAAAAATGCTTAACTTTGTGCGCTCATGGAGAAATTTTACCTTAATCAGTGCCCAGAACGGCCCAAAGCCTGCGTGGCGACAGTCGGTATGTTCGACGGTGTGCACCTCGGCCATCAGCATGTGATCGGACAGGTGGTGGACAAGGCCCGCGAGATGGGGCTGGCCTCGACGGTCATCACCTTTGACAGACCGCCCCGGCAGGTACTTGACCCGTCGTTTCACCCGCAGTTGTTGACAACCCTGGCAGAGAAAGAGTCCATCATCGCACAGTTGGGGGTTGATCAACTCGTCGTGCTGCCATTTACACTGGAGATGGCTGGCCTGTCGGCACAGGTGTTTATGAAGCAGGTTCTCAGGGAGCAACTGCAGGTCGAGGTGCTTGTCACGGGTTATGACAACCGGTTCGGCCACGACCGTACGGAAGGTTTCGAGGATTATGTGCGTTACGGGCATGAGATGGGTATGCAGGTGTTCCGTGGCGATGCTGCCATGATGGATGACGGCCGCGAGCCCGTCAGTTCATCCGTTATCCGGCGACTGCTGGCAGTGGATGGGCGCGTGGATCTGATGCCACATTACCTGACGCGCCTGTATCAGTTGCGCGGACAGGTGGCGGCCGGCGAGCATATTGGTCACCGTCTGGGCTATCCCACGGCCAATCTGGAGCCCGATGCCGCCGACAAACTCATCCCGGCGCCTGGGGTCTATGCCGTCTGGGCATCCCTGGAGGGAGACCAGCAGCCAAGGGCGGCCATGATGAACATCGGGACGCGTCCGACATTTCATGGTAACCGACAGACACTGGAGGTGAATATCCTTGGTTACAGCGGCGACCTCTATGGGCAGTTGGTGTCCGTGGCATTCGTGAAGAGACTGCGGGCGGAACGCCGGTTTGAGTCGCCGGAGGCCCTCACAGCCCAACTGGATAATGATCGAGAACAAGTAAAACAACTATTAGGATGAAAAAAGCATTGACTTATACGTTGGTATTCGTAGGCATACAATTGTTGGCTGGCGGACTGGTGTCGCTGGCCTGTGAACTGCTGATGGGAAAGGGTGAACAGGATGCGGTAACGCTGATTGCCACCACGGCCGTGGCTGGCATCGTGACCATCGTCGTCTTCCTGGCGGCGAAATGGGCGGTGGTGTCGCGCCACTGGGTGCAGACCCGACCCTGGTTCGCTTTGTTCTGGTGTGTCCTGGCAGCCCTGGGAGTGCTGATCCCGTCATCGTGGCTGCAGGAGCAGATGCCCGAACTGCCGAACATTGCAGAAGAGGCCTTCGACATCATCCTCAAGGACCGGTGGGGCTATTTCGTCGTAGGACTGTTAGCGCCTCTGTCTGAAGAGTTGGTGTTCCGTGGAGCCATACTGCGGGCCTTGTTGCAGTGGAGACCGAATCCATGGGTGGGCATCTGTATCTCAGCCTTGCTCTTTGCCATGATACATTTAAACCCTGCGCAGATGCCTCATGCCTTCATGATCGGCCTGCTGCTCGGCTGGCTGTACTACCGCACGGACAGCATCGTGCCTGGTGTGGTATATCACTGGGTGAACAATACGGTGGCATACGTGCTCTATAATTTCTACCCCGACCCGAACATGACATTGCTCGACCTCTTCGGCAGTCAGCGCACGGTACTGCTGGCATTGCTTTTCTCACTTTGTATCTTCCTGCCTGCACTCTACCAATTGAACCTGCGGCTGAAGAAATAGACTAACAGAAAGGGCTGCCATCGGGCAGCCCTTTTCTCTAAGTTAGTATCTTTAAAATTTGAGAGACGGAAACTTCCCAGTTTCCTTTAGTGTGTTAGAAATGGATTATTTATTATATAGAAAGCATAGAAAATAGTCATTCCAGATAGGTGGAGTTCTCCGTGGAAGCCGCCTTGATACTGTCGGTGATATTCTCCGCCTGAATCGTGTTCAGCACGTTGACAGTGTCGGCATCGTGTTCATGAAACTTCGTATATGCATCCTTCGGATCGTCCCATCCCCATTCCCATGGTGCCTGGGCAGCGTTGCCCAGCGTCAGGAGGATGGCCACGATGGCAGCAGCCCTGAACAGGGGCATCAGCCGGTCCTTCAGTGTGACGATCTCTGCCTTTGGAGCCTCTCCGATCTTCTCCAGGATGCGCTCGTCGAAATCCTCACCCAGTGGCTCCTCCTGCTCTGTCTGGCAGACAAAGAGGTCGCGGTATCTCCAGAGATGCTCAGGGATATCGGGGGATGCGGGCTGGCTGAAGAAGGTACGGAGGATAGCCTCTTCCTGCAGTGTGGTCTCACACTGCCAGTAGCGCTCCAAGAGTTGTTCGATGTATTTATAGTCCATATTTCTCTGTTTCAAGATATTTCTGTCGGAGTGCCTGCCGGGCGCGGAAGATATTCACCTTTACCTGTTCTTCGCTGATGGCCATGATGGCGGCGATCTCCTTATAACTTTTTCCTTCAAAGTCACGCAACTGTACGACGCTGCGCTGTTTTTCTGGAAGGCTCTCGATGAGGCGGCGGATCAGTGCGATACGGTCTCGCTGCATGGCCTGCTCCTCAGGGTTGGATGAGTAACTGCGGTCAGGGGTATCGTGCACTCCCTCGTCGAGACTCTGGTTCTGCCCCTCCATCCTGCGCATCTTGTCGAGTGCGAGGTTTCGGCAAATGGTGAGACAGAAGGCTTCGATGGATTCTATCTCGTCCCACTGGTCTCGCCTGTTCCAGACCTTGATCATTGTCTCCTGTACGACATCTTCCGCTTCTGCCGGGTTGAGGGTGATGCGGAGGGCAAGCCTGTATAACTCGTTCTTCAGCGGAAGGATATCGTTTCTGAAGTTGATCTTTTTCATCCTCTCTGTAATGTAAGACGATTGGGACAAGGAAAAGTTACAGTGAAGAGCGATTTTTTTTTCGCTCTTCACTATTTTCGTATCACCGTACCATGCTGTCCGTCGATGGCGGTGGCGAGGGTGATGATGACACGGCCGACACCTGCGTCGATGGCAGCGAGGGCGTTCTCAATCTTCGGAAGCATCCCGCCACTGATGGTGCCGTCGGCCTTGTATCTTAAGAAGTCTGCGTGCGTGATGGATGGGATGACGCTATCGTCGTCATCGGGATTGCTGAGCACTCCTTTCTTCTCAAAGGAGAAGATAAGGGTGACGTCGTAGTAGGGAGCCAGTGCCTTGGCGGTCTCAGAGGCGATGGTGTCGGCATTGGTATTGAGGATATGGCCTTCGCCATCGTGGGTCAGTGGTGCCATCACGGGGGTGATACCCTCCTCGATAAGACGGCTGAGCATCTGACCGTCAGCCTGATCCACGTCGCCCACGAAGCCATAGTCGATACCATCCTTGAGGGGTCGTCTATGACTGCGGATGACATTGATGTCGGCGCCCGTGAGGCCTAAGGCATTCACGCCGTTGGCCTGCAGACGTGCCACGAGATTCTTGTTCACCAGTCCGCCATAGACCATCGTGACGACATTGAGCATATCGGCATCGGTGATGCGACGGCCGTTCACCATCCTCGACTCGATACCGAGTTGGGAGGCGACCTGTGTGGCACGGCGACCTCCGCCATGGACGAGGACCTTACGCCCCTCGATGGCACTGAAGTCCTTCAGGAGTTGTGCGAGTTGGGCCTCGTCTTCAACGACCGCCCCACCGACCTTTACTATCGTCAGTCTTTCTTTCATATTTCTTATTTTCTAGTCGTCCTAGTCATTCTAGATATCCTAGTCATTCTAGGTAGGTATAGCCATAGAGGCCTGAGCGGTAATTCGAGAGGAATTCCTTACCCTCTTCGAGCGAGATCTTTCCCTGCTTAACGCTCTTGGCCACCCATACCTCCAGTTGGCGCACGAGTTTCTTTGGATCGTACTGCACGTAGTCGAGCACCTCGGCGACAGTCTCACCGTCGATAATCTGGTCAATGTGGTAAGAGCCGTCTTTCTCGGAGATATGTACGGCATTGGTGTCACCGAAGAGATTATGCATGTCGCCCAGGATCTCCTGATAGGCTCCTACGAGGAAGACACCGAGGTAGTAGGGCTCATTCTTTCGCAGGGGATGGACTGGCAGGGAATGTGAGTTGATGCGGTTGGTGACGAAACTGGCAATCTTGCCGTCGGAGTCGCAGGTGATGTCCTGGATGGTGGCATTGCGGGTAGGCCGCTCGTCGAGCCGCTGGATGGGCATGATGGGGAAGAGTTGGTCGATAGCCCATGAGTCGGGCAGGCTCTGGAAGAGCGAGAAGTTGCAGAAATACTTGTCAGCCAGGAGTTTGTCGATGTTCATCAGTTCTTCGGGAATATGCTTCAGACTCTTGGTCAGGATATTGATCTCGTGGCAGACGCTCCAGTACATGGCCTCAATCTCCGCACGGGTCTTCAGATCGACGATGCCATGGGAGAACAGGTCGAGGACCTCTTCACGGATCTGCTCCGCATCATGCCAGTCCTCAAGCACGTTGCGCGGCGAGAGGTTGTCCCAGATATCATAGAGGTCCTTGACCAACTGGTGGGCATTCTCGTCGGGCTCATATTCCTCGGGCATCTCCGGCAGCGAGGCCGTCTCCAGCACGTCGATGATGAGCACGGAGTGGTGGGCAGCCAGTGAGCGTCCGCTCTCAGTGATGATATTGGGGTGGGGCAGGTCGTTCTTGTTGGCGGCCTCTACGAAGGTGTAGATACAGTCGTTGACGTACTCCTGAATGCTGTAGTTGACCGACGACTCGCTCGACGGGGAACGGGTACCGTCGTAATCGACGCCGAGACCACCGCCACAGTCCACGAAATCCACGTTATAGCCCATCTTATGGAGTTGGATATAGAACTGTGAGGCTTCGCGGAGAGCCGTCTGGATACGGCGAATCTTCGTGATCTGACTACCGATATGGAAATGGATGAGGCGCAGGCAGTCGCGCATGTCCTTCTTGTCAAGCATGTCCAGGGCTTCAAGGAGTTCGGCACTCGTCAGTCCGAACTTCGAGGCATCCCCGCCGCTTTCCTCCCATTTGCCGCTGCCGCTGGAAGCCAGTTTGATGCGGATGCCGATGTTGGGACGCACATTCATCTTCTTCGCCACCTTGGCAATAATCTCCAATTCATTGAGTTTCTCCACGACGATGAAGATGCGCTTGCCCATCTTCTGGGCCAGCAAGGCCAGTTCGATGTACCCTTGATCTTTGTAGCCGTTGCAGACAATGATGGAATCGCTCTGGCACTGTACGGCGATGACGGCATGCAACTCTGGCTTGGAGCCTGCCTCTACGCCGAGGTTGAACTTCTTGCCGTGGGAGATAATCTCCTCGACAACAGGTTGTATCTGGTTGACCTTAATAGGATAGACCACGTAGTTCTCTCCTTTGTAATCGTATTCCTCGGCTGCCTTCTTAAAACAACTCCATGTCTTTTCGATACGGTTGTCAAGGATATCGGGAAAGCGGAGCAGTACCGGAGGGGTGACGTCACGCAGGGCCAGTTCATCCATCACTTCGCGCAGGTCGATCTGCGTCTGGTTCTTACACGGCGTGACATAGACATTGCCTTTGTCGTTGATGCCGAAATAGGAGGTACCCCAACCGTTAATGTTGTAGAGTTCCTTTGAGTCGTCTGTGGTCCATTTCTTCATAAGGCTTAGGTAATGAGTGAATTGATTGAAACGTTATTATACATTCAGCAGTTCGCGGAGTCTGGCGATACTGATCTTGATCTTCTCGTAATTGTCCATCAGGCTGACGTCCAGCGTATATTGGGCTTTCGAGTAGTAGGGCTCACGCTTCTCCAACTGCTCCTGGATAAAGTTGATCAGTTGTTCAGGCGTCTTTCCTTTCAGCAGCGGGCGTTCGACCTTCCCCATCAGCAGGTGTTTGTAAAGCACCTCTGGGTCTGCCTTCAGATAGACCACTTGCCCCTGTTGGTTCAGATAGTCCATATTGTCGAAGAAACAGGGTGTGCCGCCACCGCAACTGATGATGACATCCTCAAACTCCGCCACCTCGTGGAGCATGTTGTACTCTATCTTCCTGAACCCCTCCTCACCGCGCTCAGCGAAGATCTGTGCCACGCTCTTCCGCATCCGGCTCTCGATATACCAGTCGAGATCATAGAAGGTGACGCCCAGTTCCTTGGAGAGTGCCTTTCCGACGGTGGTCTTCCCGGCGCCCATGTAGCCTATCAGGATAATCCGCATCATGTCAGTTCTTCTTTGCTGGTACGGCCTGGATAACTTTCATGCACTCGTCGTATGTCAGTTGTGCGGCTTTCTCATGCAGGCTCTTAGGCAGGCGGTAGTTCTTGCCGTCGTAGGCCAGATAAGGACCATAGCGACCGTTGAGCACTTCCAGTTTCGGGTCCTCGAGGAAGAATTTCAGATGCTTCTGGTTGTCCTGCTCGCGCTTCTCTTCAATGAGGGCGATGGCCTCGTCGAGCGTGATCGTCATGGGGTCAGCACCTTTAGGCAGGGAGGTGTATTTGCGGTTATGGAGGATATACGGGCCGAAGCGTCCGGTGCCGATGGTGACGGGCTTATGCTCGTAGTCTCCCAGTTCACGGGGCAACTTGAACAGTTCGAGTGCATCGTTGAGGGTGATGGTCTCCATGCTCTGGTCCTTGGGCAGTTGGGCAAACTGTGGCTTGTCTTTGTCGTCGGCGGTACCAATCTGGACCACGGGACCGAAGCGCCCGATCTTCACGAAGACGGGGCGACCGCTCTTCGGGTCGATACCGAGTTCGCGTTCACCGGCCTTGTGCTCTTTACGGCTGTTCATGGTCTTATCCACCTCTGGCATGAAGTCGTCGTAGAACGTCTGCATCATGTCCGTCCATTTCTCTTCTCCCTCGGCAATCCGGTCGAAGTCCTGTTCCACCTTGGCGGTGAAATTGTAGTCCATGATATCATTGAAGTTGTCCATCAGGAAGTCGTTCACCACGATGCCGATATCTGTAGGTATGAGTTTTCCCTTCTCTGAGCCGACGACTTCCTTGCGGGTCTTCTGAGTGACCTGCTTGCCCTTCAGCGTGATGATCGTGAACGAGCGTTCTTCGCCTTTCTTGTCTCCCTTCTGTACGTATTCGCGTTGCTGGATGGTGGAGATGGTGGGCGCGTATGTTGATGGGCGACCAATGCCCAGTTCCTCCATCTTGTGTACGAGACTGGCTTCGGTGTATCGCTGCGGTCCTTGACTGGAGCGCTCTGTGGCGGTGATCTCCCGGCGTGTCAGTTCCTGTCCTTTCTTCATCGGTGGGAGCAGATGGCCAAACTCCTCCTGTTGTTCGTCATCTTCTGCTGATTCCCGATAGACCTTGATGAAACCGTCGAACTTGACGACCTCTCCCTGGGCGACGAACTGTTCGCCGGTGGTGCTGATGCTGATGTTGGCCGTGGTCTTCTCTATCTCGGCATCGGCCATCTGACTGGCTATCGTGCGTTTCCAGATCAGTTCGTATAGGCGCTTCTCCTGGACAGTGCCCTCAATCTCTGGCTGATCCATATAGGTGGGACGGATAGCCTCATGGGCCTCTTGGGCACCCTTTGAACTGGTGTGGTACTGACGGGGCTTGCTATAGTCCTGTCCATACAGGTTTGTAATCTCTTCCTTGCTGGCACCGAGACAAAGTTTTGAGAGGTTCACGGAGTCGGTACGCATATAGGTGATGCGTCCGTTCTCATACAGGTGCTGGGCTACCATCATGGTCTGCGACACCGTGAAGCCCAGTTTGCGGGCAGCCTCTTGCTGAAGGGTTGAGGTTGTGAATGGGGGTGCCGGAGTGCGCTTCACGGGTTTCTTCGTGATGCTTTCCACGGTGTAGGTGGCTTCCTTGCACTTCTCCAGGAATGCGTTCACCTCCTCTTCCGTCTTGAAACGGCTGGCGAGCATGGCCTTGACTTCGGTGGCCGAGCCGTCGGCATTGGTGATGGCGAAGATGCCGTTCACGCTATAGTAGGTCTCACTCTTGAAATTCTGGATTTCCCTTTCCCGTTCTACGATGAGGCGCACGGCCACGCTCTGCACACGTCCGGCAGAGAGGGCGGGCTTCACCTTGCGCCACAGCACCGGAGAGAGTTTGAAGCCCACGATACGGTCGAGCACGCGTCGGGCCTGCTGGGCGTTCACCAGGTTCATATCCAGGTGGCGGGGATGCTCGATAGCCTCCAGGATGGCGGGTTTCGTAATCTCGTGGAAGACGATACGGTTGGTCTTCTGCTTGTCCAGTCCCAGCACTTCGCACAGGTGCCAGGAGATGGCTTCTCCTTCACGGTCCTCATCGGATGCGAGCCATACCTTCTCGGCTTTCTCTGCCTTAGAGCGCAGGTCGGCTACCAGTTTGGCCTTCTCGTCGGGAATCTCATATTCCGGTTCCAGTGTCACTTCGTCGATACTGAGTTCTTTCTTCTTCAGATCACGGATATGGCCGTAACTCGACATCACCTTGAAGTCCTTTCCCAAGAACTTCTCAATCGTCTTAGCCTTGGCTGGAGACTCGACAATCACTAAGTTTTTTTGCATACTTTGTCTCGTTTTATTTCTTACGGGCTGCAAAAGTAAGCAAAAAAGTTGCTCTCACCTTATATATATAGAGGAATTTTGTATTTCTTAACAATTTTGTTGCAGGAAACGGTGAACAGCCTCACGGATAGAGCGCAGTCCGAAGCGCTCCACATAGACCTCTCTGAGAGGCAGCCAGGTACATTCCGCCGCATCGTCACCTGCGAGGGTCGTCTCATCGTCGGTATGGCAGAGGTAGAACATGTCGAGGGTATGGATATCCATGCCTGAATAGCGATAGATGTTGGGGATGGAGAAGAGGTATTTCACCTCTTGGATGTCGAGGCCTGTCTCTTCCTTGATCTCGCGGATCATGCCATGCTCGCCCGACTCTCCGTTATCGACGAAGCCTCCAGGGAGGTCGAGGGTACCCTTGGCAGGCTCCTTTCCCCTGCGTACCACCAGCAGTTCGCCCTTGCTGTTGAGGATAAAGGCAGCCGTTGACGAACTGGGGTTCTGGTAATAGGTGAACCCGCAGTTCGAACAATGCTTGCTCTTGAAGTTGTGAATCTCGAACAACTCACTGCCACACTTCGGACAGTATCTGAATATTTCTAATGGGTGGTGCTGCATAGTCCTTACCAGTTGTCCGTGCGGAAGGGGAAGAGTGGCAGGTTGGCACCGTTCTTCATGTTACCGAGTTGGAAATTCTTGAAACAGTAGCGTACGGCCACTGGGGCCTTTACCTTGTCGGAGGTCAGTTTGAGGGCTTCGTCCCAGTAGCCGCCGCCCTCACGCCAGAAGTGCTGGGCGGTAGCAGGATAGAAGACCTGATCCTCACCGGCAATCTCAAAGCCTTGGATATCCTCGAAGGGAGCGTCGGTGTGGTAATTGTTGTCCAGATGGATATAGACGGCATCTCCGTCGATCTTCATGTCTTTGTAATTAGAACTCTTGTAGAGCAGTCCCTCGAAGCCGTAGTCACGGTTCAGGGCCGTATAGGCCAGGCGCTCGCCCACCTGTTGCTTCTGCGTGGGATGGATCTGCGTGAATTCGTAGGGATAGACAAGGTCGTTGGTGCAGACGAGCGAACTATTGGGGATGATCTGCGCTGCCTTGTACTGCTGTTCCCTGAGCAGGGCGCCACTGATCTTGTTGACATCATCGTCGTAGGCGTATGGGGCTATCTGCACGAAATAGAAGGGGATCTCCCCCAGACCGAACTGGCTACGCCACTGATCTACAAGGAGTTTCATGCGCTCAGAGTACTGGTCACCAGGATCGCCCACGTTCGAGCAGCCTTGGTAATAGAGGATACCTTTCACGGTGTAGTTCAGGATAGGGTTGAACGTCCCGTTGCCCCATAGCATAGAGCGGTGGTAGTCCCACTTGGCCCATCTCTTGCAGATCTCCACGGAGTCTGTAGGGTCATTGGTATATTTCTGAAGATTCTCCTTCGTCAGCCAACTCTCCACGCGTGACCCGCCCTTGTTGGCTTCGATCAGTCCAATGGGGATATTCAGGGCCTGGTGCATCGTACGGGCAAAGAAATAGCCTGTTGCAGAGAATTCGCCAACGGTATTGGGCGAGCAGACGCGCCACTCGCACGGGGCATCATCCTGTGGCTCGGCACGCATCACGCTGGGAATCTTCACAGAGCGCACGCCCGTATGGTTGGCAGCATCGATGACCACCTGGTTGTAGTCCTTCACGGGGCACATCCAGAAGCCCTTCACGGGCATCTCCATGTTCGACTGTCCGGCGCATACCCATACCTCGCCCGCGAGTACATTATTAATAGTGAGCGGCTCTCCATCATCGAACGTGATGCTCAGCGGCTCGTACGAGGCCTTGGGTGTCTGAACCTTCACCAGCCACTTGCCGTCCTTGCCGACCTTGGCCGTCGCCACCTGATCGCTCCAGGACGTGGTGACCTTCACCGTCTTACCCGGTTCTGCCCAGCCCCAGAGGCGGGCGTCCGTCTGCTGTTGTAATACCATGTTGTCGCAGATGATGTGCGGCAGTCTAACCTTGGCCTGCGCACTGATCGTCAGTGTCGTGAGCGCCAGAATCGTCAGAATCTTCTTCATTTTTGTAGTTCGTTTTAAGTTTCTGCCTGCAAAGATACAAATAATTCAACTATTTTTCGTAATTTTGCCAGCAAATTGTAGAAAAATGAAGAAACTAAACATGATCATGCTGCTGCTGGCCTTTTCAGCAGTGGCGTTAGCACAGAATGTAACGAACATGGAACTATGGCCAAAAGGAGCGCCAAACTCAAATGGTGACGAGAATGACAAAGCGGAACTGACCGTCTATCTGCCCGATGCAGGAAAGGCTACGGGGCGTGCCGTCGTGTGCTGTCCCGGTGGGGGCTATACCCATCTGGCCATGGATCATGAGGGACACCAGTGGGCCACGTTCTTCAACAACCAGGGCATCGCCCTCATCGTGTTGAAATACCGTATGCCTCATGGTAATCCACGAGTCCCCATCGCCGATGCGGAGCAGGCGATGAAGGTGGTGCGTCAGCATGCTGCGGAATGGCATATCAATCGCCAGGACGTGGGTATCATGGGCTTCTCGGCCGGTGGGCACCTGGCCTCCACCATAGCCACCCACTCCAAGGGAGAGGCTGCGCCCAACTTCCAGATACTTTTCTATCCCGTCATCACGATGGACCTGGGCTTCACCCACAAAGGCTCTCACGACAGTCTGCTGGGGACGGACCATTCCAAGAAAGAGATGAGGCGGCTTGAGGCCGAATACAGTAGTGAGGTGCAGGTGAACCGTACGACCTCACGCGCCTTCCTCGCCCTCTCCGACGACGACAAGGCGGTGCCCGCCGCCAATGGCTTCAGTTACTACCAGCAACTGTATAAGCATGATGTGCCGGCCTCTATCCATATCTATCCGACGGGAGGACATGGCTGGGGCTACCGGGAGACATTTGCCTATCACTACCAGATGCTCTTCGAGTTGAAGGGCTGGCTGGAGAGTTTCTGAAGAAGCCTTATTATGGTTTCAGGGCCTCATAGATACTTTGTGCTGATACGCTAAACACAGAAGCGGCCGCCAGTAGGCAGGCAAAGAGCATACGTTTTATAAAAAAGGGAAGATAAAGATTGTAAATGCTAGTCTAATTGTGTCGACACTTGGATTCGGACCAAGGACCCCCACCATGTCAAGGTGATACTCTAACCAACTGAGCTATGCCGACAATTTTGATTGTTTGCGGGTGCAAAGGTAAGCATAAGATTTCAAATATGCAAGAATTTCAGCGAAATTCTTGCATATTTGTCATCATCTACAGCAGTTTCTTGATCTCTGCCTCCAGATCCTTGATCTGCGCGGCACGCTTTACGAGGTTATTGCCACGGTCGATGAGGAAGTAGTCGGGAACCGCCTGTACGTTGTACAACAAGAGCCGTTGCGACTGGATGCCGTCTGCATCGCGCACGCAGATCCAGGGGAGGGCCGACGTCTGCTGCTTCCAGAAGTGCTCGTCGGGATCAAGCGATACCTGATAGACCTCGAAACCCTGCTGCTGGTATTTGTTGTAGAGTTCACGGAGCATCAGGATACGGGCGGGTGAGTCCTCCAGGGCGAAGATATGGAAGTCGAGCAGTACGACCTTGCCCTGCAGGTCTGTCAGATGGCGCTCCTGACCTTTGTTGTCGATGAGGCTGATATCGAGCACTCCTGACTCCTTCACCTTGCTGGCATCCACTTGCAGATCCTTGTTCTGGGCGTCAACGATGCGCATGGTCTTCATCCCCTCGATGGCGATATTGTGCAGGTTCTGCCCGCGCTCGGCATGAGGGTAATAGGTGTCCCAACTGGTGGCAACGGCAGCGAAGGCCTTGATGTCGTCCTTGTTGGTGCGGGGGTTGAAGATGAGCCACTGGCCGATGGTCTGGAAGAGTGCGAAGTAGGAGTAGGCCTTCATGGGCTCCTTGTAGATATAGTTGCGCTTCACTTCCTCCTTATAGGCATCGATCAGTTTCTGGATACTGTCGTTGGCGGCGGTGATGCCCAGTTGCGTGTTCTGCTGGAGGGCAATGGCCTGGGCCTGCAGTGCCATCTGCTTCTGGGTGAGTTCCTTGATCTTCTCGCAGTTGTCCGACCCGGAGATGCTATAGTTGGAAGCCATGTCAGGATAGGTGCCCCTGACTTGGACGGTCTCTGTGGAATCGATGCTGACATTGATGATCTGGTCGGCTATACGGAGACGGTAGAACTCTGGGGCCTGGTTGGCTGCCTCGCTGAAGGAGAAGTCGCCTGAGTCACCCAACTTGACGGAGTCCAGCACATTGATGCCTTCAAGTCCTACGTTCTCAAAGTAGAGCACAGAGTCCTTGGCATTTGCAATCTGTCCTTCCACCTTAAACTTCTTGTCGCTGCATGAAGCAATCGTCAAGACTGCCATCAGCAGCAGGGCTGATTTCCAAAGATGTTTCATATCTGATATCGTATATATTTCTTTTTGCGGCTGCAAAGGTACGTCTTTTTTCATAAAAAACGAAAAATAATCCCGTTTTCTTCGTTTATTTATATTATAATGTGTAACTTTGCGCCGTTTTAGCGACTGACAGCGCTCATGTCGCATCGTGTTTTTTATTTTTAGATGTTTTTATTTTAAGATGAACGTAATTACAAAGACCCTTCAATTGGCTGATGGACGCACCATCACCATTGAGACCGGGAAAGTGGCAAAACAGACCGACGGCTCTGTTGTTCTCCGCATGAACAACACCGTATTGCTCGCCACTGTTTGTGCCGCAAAAGATGCAGTTCCCGGAACAGATTTCATGCCTTTGCAGGTAGATTATCGTGAACAGTACAGTGCAGCCGGACGATTCCCCGGTGGATTTACCAAGCGCGAAGGCAAAGCCAGCGACAACGAAATCCTGACATCACGACTGGTCGATCGCGTGCTCCGCCCGCTCTTCCCGTCAAACTATCACGCTGAGGTGTTCGTGAACGTGATGCTGCTCTCCGCCGACGGCGTGGATCAGCCCGATGCCCTGGCAGGCTTCGCTGCCTCTGCAGCCATGGCTTGCTCCGACATCCCCTTCGAGTGCCCCATCAGTGAGGTGCGCGTGGCCCGTGTTGGTGGCGAGTATGTCATTAATCCTACCTTCGAGCAGATGAAGGAGGCCGACATGGATATCATGGTCGGTGCCTCTGCTGAGAACATCATGATGGTGGAAGGTGAGATGAAAGAGGTGTCAGAACAGGATATGATCGGTGCCCTCAAGGCTGCCATGGCAGCCATCAAGCCGATGTGCGAACTGCAGGCAGAACTTTCCAAGGAACTCGGCAAGGACGTGAAGCGTGAGTATGACCACGAGGTGAACGACGAGGCACTGCGCGAGCGGATGAACAAGGAACTCTACCAGCCTGCCTACGACATCACCAAGCAGGCCCTGGAGAAGCAGGCCCGTCAGGATGCCTTCGACAAACTGCTCGAAGACTTCAAGGAGAAGTTCTTCGAGGAGCGTAAGGCACTCGCCGAGAACTCCGAATCTGCAGAGGAGCCCGAGATTTCCGACGACGACTATGCTGCCATGATGGACCGCTACTACCACGACGTGATGCGCGATGCCATGCGCCGCTGCATCCTCGATGAGGGTATCCGCCTGGATGGCCGTAAGTGCGACGAGATCCGTCCTATCTGGTGCGAGGTCTCTCCCCTGCCCATGCCTCACGGAAGCAGTATCTTCACGCGTGGTGAGACACAGTCGCTCTCTACCTGTACCCTCGGTACGAAACTGGATGAGAAACTCGTTGACGACGTACTGGAGCACGGCTACCAGCGCTTCCTGCTCCACTATAACTTCCCGCCGTTCTGCACGGGCGAGGCCAAGGCTCAGCGCGGCGTAGGCCGTCGTGAGATCGGTCACGGCCATCTGGCATGGCGCGGACTGAAGGGCCAGATTCCCGAGGACTTCCCCTACACCGTTCGTCTGGTGTCTCAGATCCTGGAGTCCAACGGCTCTTCTTCAATGGCTACTGTATGTGCCGGTACCTTGGCCCTGATGGATGCCGGCGTACCCATGAAGAAGCCCGTATCAGGTATCGCCATGGGTCTGATCAAGAACCCCGGCGAAGAGAAGTACGCCGTGCTCAGTGATATCCTCGGTGATGAGGACCACTTGGGCGACATGGACTTCAAGACCACGGGTACGAAGGACGGTCTGACAGCCACGCAGATGGATATCAAGTGCGACGGTCTGTCGTTCGAGATCCTGGAGAAAGCACTGATGCAGGCCAAGGCTGGTCGTGAGCATATCCTGAAGTGCCTCACCGATACCATCGCCGAGCCGCGTGCAGAGATGAAGCCGCAGGTACCGCGCATCGTGGCCTTCGATATTCCCAAGGAGTTTATTGGTGCAGTCATTGGCCCGGGCGGAAAGATCATCCAGCAGATGCAGGAGGATACCGGTGCCACGATCACCATCGACGAGACCGATGGTGTCGGCAAGGTGCAGGTGTCTGCTCCTAACAAGGACAGCATCGACGCTGCCGTTGCCAAGATCAAGGCCATCGTGGCCATCCCCGAGGTGGGTGAGATCTACGATGGTGTCGTGCGCTCCATCATGCCTTACGGCTGCTTCGTAGAGATCATGCCTGGCAAGGACGGGCTGCTCCATATCTCAGAGATTGACTGGAAGCGCCTGGAGACTGTCGAGGAGGCAGGTATCAAGGAGGGCGATAAGATCAAGGTGAAGTTACTCGAGATCGACCCGAAGACGGGTAAGTACAAACTCTCCCACCGTGTACTGATCGAGAAGCCGGCCGACTACGTGGAGCCCCAGCAGCGCCGCCGCGAGCGTGGTGAGCGTCCCGAGAGAGGCGAGCGCCGCGACCGTCGTCCAGACCGTGGCGACCGCAGGAACGGCGACCGTTGCGAGCGTGGTGAGCATCGTCCGCACAACGACCACCAGGAGGAGGCTCCGAAGGTAGATAACGAACCGAAGGACTTCAGCGATTCGCTCGACAACATGGACTTCTAAATAGCAAGCCCCTCGCTCCACGGCGAGGGGCTTTTTCGATAAATTTAAAGGCACATTACGAAAACAGTCTTCGTGCGCGTAGAAGGAATCACTGTTTCTTAATGCCAAAATGCTTCAACAGGTTTGACTCAAACTGGCGTGCGGTCTTCTGATTGAACAGGATGAGACTCAATTCGGCTCTGAGATTAGTAATACGTTGCGGCGAAACCTTTAGAAGACGGGCGATGTCATTGACATGAACATCGAGGATACTTAAAATGCAGACCTTCTTCATCTGGATTGTCATGGCCTCGTTCTGCTCAAACTCCTGTTGTAATATAGGGAAGTGCTCATACGTGACTGTTAAAAGGTCGTCAAAGGCCTTCTCTGTTAGATTCTGATGAGGATTATTGGCTATAAGGACAGAACGGAGCACAACATCATTGGTGAAATACTTCTTGGACATCGCCTTCCTTTTTGATGCAGTCAGTTCTTCCTCCTGCCGTGATTGCATCTTAGCGAGTTGATGCTCATATTCTTGTCTTGCTTGCTCCTGTTTGTGAAAATAATCACGTTGTAGTTGTTCCTTTTCCTCTTGATGCAACTGTAGCAATTCTTCCTCTCTCTCCAAATGGATTCTTCGCAAACGAACTTGAACCTTGCGGAACCGCTTGACCAAATAGGCAATGCCAACAATAAATGCTATGAGCAAAAGAAGCGTAACCGCAAATGCTATAAAAGCCCATAATGCCTTGTTCTCGTTTTCGAGATACTGTTCCTTATAGTAGTGGTAGTCATAACTGGCTGCAAGTTGGGCCGTCTGTTGCTGGTCCTTGCGAATAACCGACGAATCTGTGGCCATACAATACAGCATGGAGTATTTTACAACAGAGTCTGCCTGATGTAGTTTTCCCGAAATATTTAGTAGCCCTTCGTATATCATGGTCAAGGAAGTTAGTGGCATCTGGGGGTTATATGCCCTCCTATAATAATAATCGGCAGAATCCAGAAGGTTGATACCCTCATAATAAGCACCCTTATAATAATAGAACAAACGCTTTGAAGGGGGAAGTTCATGATACTTGTCAAACTGTTTGGATTCATGGTCATACTGGTCTATTAGTTGTTTTAGTTCAGACAGACGGTCTGGCTTGCCAGCATATAGATGCATCAACATTGTTGAGGTCTGCAAAGCGTCTTGCCCATAGCCATGCTCACGGTATTGGCGCATCGTCTCACGAAGGAGGATCTCGGCACTATCCCGCTTGTTCATGAGAATATAGGCACCCGCTATCATGCCCTTATGATAAATGGTATGGAAGGTATCTTTGGCACACAGAAAACAGCGGCTGGCCTGTCGGCGTGCATGAATTTCGTTGGAAAGCAGTAGTTGCTTATGAAAGAGACTTGCCATTTGGGAGTAAACCCGGCCAAGGACGGCGTAGTCGCAATCCGGCGAGGATGTGTCGGCCTTGGCCACAGCATCGAGATAGCAGTCAACGGCTCGGGTCGTCTCACCCATGTCGGCATAGGTACGCCCGAGGATATACTTGGCGCGCATGCGCTCGTTGGCCGAGCCGTGGCGGTAGAAGTAATCCGCGAGGGCCTCAGCCAGCGAGTCGTTGAGCATTGGCTCGTCACTTCTGTTACGCTGCTCCAGGGCCGACAGTTGCTCCCGCATCTGCGCGCCATCGCGCGCGCAGCCCATCAACAACACCAGGGCGCACACGCAG
>OCTW011596613.1_pt1 | contig 27112 bp, 24 predicted proteins | sample 1539671 | NCBI WGS metagenome assembly OCTW01 (sample SAMN02144230, study PRJEB22623) | gut metagenome | biome: sheep rumen | host: Ovis aries | place: New Zealand | reverse complement strand
TGATCCAGCACATGTGGAAACACCGTTATATGCTATTCAATCCCAAATACAAGACATTGGGAATGGTGACTCTGCCCTATACCTTCATTTTCGAGTTTCTGGCTCCTGTTATTGAGGGTCTGGGAATAGTGGTCATGGCCTTTCTGATCTTCACCAACGGAATTAACTGGTCCGCATTCTGGATATTGATGGCAGCCATATACGGTTTCTCGATGGTGCTATCCAGTTTTGTTATTTTCTATGACTACCTGTGCGGTGGTTCCTACACGAAATCCACCGGATATTTCAAGTTGCTGTTAGCCGCTCTGTTTGAGCCTATCATATACCACCCGATGATCGTCGTTTTCTCGCTGCAAGGTTATTGGAAATTCCTGACTAACCAGCGTGCTGTATGGGGTGAAATGACGCGAACGGGAACCAAGAAAAAAGCGGCAGCCATAGCGTTGCTGTGCTTGCTCCCAACCGGTATATGGGCGCAGAGCAGCCTGAAAGAGCGTGTGGTAGAAGGAAAGAACACCATCCATCAAAAAGCAGAGGACGTACACGCCAAGTTACCGAAGCACCTGACGATGAGTCTGGCTCAGTACGCCGACACCATCAAATGGCTGATGGATAACAAGGAATGGGAGCGAGCGAAGAAATTCATTGACGCCGCCGATCCAGAATGGGGTTACACCGCCGATATGCGTTACCTGAACGGCCGGTATTACCACCATATAGGCCGTCCTGACGAGGCCCGTATGCATCTGCTCTACGCGCTCGAAGAGGACAACTCGCGTACAGATGCGCTGGACCTGCTGGTAAAAATAGAACAGGAAGAAGGCAACTACGCCACCGCCATCGTTCATGTGAACGATCTGTTGGCATTCAGTCCGTACAACATCTACCTGTGGAGGAAGAAGATCGAGCTCTACCGTCAAAGCGGCAACGACTATGAGGCCGACCGTCTGCTGGGCCGTCTGGCAGAGATCTACCCCGAGAACGAGCAAGTGCGCAAGGACGTAGCCTACCGTCAGGAGTTGAAAGCGAACGCTGCGCGCAAACAGGGCAACGAAGAGGAGGTACAGAAACAGATGCAGTCGCTGATAGCGAACAACCCTGCCAAACAGCCCGGTTATTACCTGGACCTCGCCGCTTCTCTCCTCCGAGAGGGCAAACGTCGCGAAGCGGAGGAAGTGTGTGCGCGCGGTGTACAAAACACCCGCGGTAACAGAGCCCTGATTCGCAAGAGAGTGGCTATTCTGAGCGAGGAGGCTCGCTACCAAGAGGCAGAAGGATACCTACGCGACTGCATACGGATGTACAAAGCCAATGATTTAGAGCCGCTATTAGAGGGTCTCCAGCGCGAGGCGGCAGAAGCAGCAGACGCCAACGATGCTTACACCCGCTACCGCCATCTGTATGGCAGCCAGCAAGACTCGACCTCACTGGAATGGCTCATGCGGACCTCTATGCAAAGAGGTTATTGGGACGATGCGCAGTACTATATCAGCGAGGCGCGTAAACGTGATGGCGACACGCCGGAGTTGTTAGCTAAAGCGCAGTTGACGGAACAACGTCTGGGTAATGAGAGGGCAGCGAACCGACTGCTGGAGCAGCGTTTTGCAGCCGATCCCAACGACGCCGATGTACGCGAAGCGATCGCGGAGAAGCGCCTGCGTGCGGGAACAGACCTGATGGCTGAGGAACAATGGGTTCAAGCCCTGCCGCTCTTGGAGCAGGCTGACACGCTGACGACCGACACGACGCTGCAGGAGACTATACGGCGCAGAATAACCGCCTGCCGCGCCAATATACCGGACACGAGTGCCGTAAGCGATTCGCTCGCTATGATGGATTACATGGAGCGTTCGGTCTATTATGAGAAACGGAAGAACTACGACAGCGCGTATGTGAACCTGATGCGGTATGTTCCGGCTCCCAATGAGGCTGTTTATGTGCGGCGTCACGGCTATACCCTGCATGCCAGGACGATGAAAAACAGCCTGCTATTCGAATACCAATATTCACGTAGAAGCAGTGTGGATCAATGGAGTCACAACGCCTATGCCACTTACAGCCACGCGTGGAAGAAAGATGTTCTGGAAGTCTCGCTTGCCTATGCCGGCCGCGAGAGCGGTCAATGGACTGAGTCTGACGTGAACGGCAATGACTCAACGGTCTATTCAGAAGGCGGAAGCGGTGTGCAGATAGGTGCAGGATACAGCCACTCCTTCCATTGGGGCGAGATAGCTGTGCAGGGCTCATGGGCATCGAAGTTCCTGCCGAAAGGAGCCGCCAAAATAGCCCTGACGGAAAATCTGCCGATGGACTGGACATTGACCGAGAGGCTGTCCTGGCGGTATATAGCCGACACGAATCCCTATCATCTATGGGGTCTGGGACTGACGGCAGGATGGACGGTAGGCCAGTTCTTCCTCTCTCCTTCACTGGACGCATATCTATTGAAAAAGAACGTGTATTTCAACGGCGGCTTCAAATGCCAGTTCTTCCCGTTGGACGGTGACAGGAGCCATGTGTTTGCCGCAGTAGGCGCCGGAAATGCACCGGAGGTCTCGCTGTTAGACGGTTCTATGCCTGTGCGTTTCGCTCATATCAACACCAACGTGAGTACCGGAGGATATTACGTGATCAACGGCCATCTGGGATTAGCAGGCAGCCTGTCCTGGTACGTCATCGGGAGCAACAACCGGACCGTACGTAACTATATTTATTTGAATATATCCATGGATATCAAGTTCTGATGAACAAAGGGAGGATTAACATAATAGGAATCTTACTACTGGCGGTGCTCTTGGCGGGCTGTAGGAAAGAGATAGGTCCGACGAATGTGCGGGTGAAAGATCCCGTACGGCACTATATCCCTATCTTACAGGGCGATGAACTACAAATGATGTGGCGGCTGTACAACGATGGTCCCAATCCACTGATCATCAGCGACATACAGCCTGCATGCAGTAGCATCAGCCTCATCAGCGAGCAACCGTCTCTGGTTCCAGTCGGAGACAGTGCATTGATGGTTTTTGTCTTTCGCAGCGATGAGAACATCAATCTGGCCAAACACACCATCCGTGTCTTCGGTAACATTGTACCGGAAGGCGTAGTGGAGATGCAGTTCGACGTGAGTGTCGTGCGCCCGACGCCTAATCATACGGATTTTGAAGAAAGGCTACTGAAGAAACTCAATGAACCCGCTATGTTCCAAGGCAATACAAGGCGGAACAATTATACGACGGACACTATAACACATAGATATTTTGAATACTAATCATGTCTGCGGATGAGCAGCAGGCTGATGACGAGCATAGCAGGGAAGACAGAGGCAGCAAGGATACCTGTCCGGATACTGTTTTCCGCGGAGCGGGTAGCGATACCGACCAATGAAGGTCCGAGCGTGCCACCCATATCTCCGGCCAACGCGAGTAGGGCGAACAGCGCTGTTCCGCCTTTGGGTATCCGCGCCGAGGTAAGACTGATAGAACCGGGCCACATGATCCCTACCGCCAGACCGCTGATCATACATCCCGCGAAACTGGCGACAGGGTTTGAGGAAAGCGAAGCGAGGATATAAGCGAAGAAACAGAGAATACCGGCCCCGGTCATGTATGCAGAGAGATTGAGATGCAACCCCTTCTTGCCATACCAAAGCCGTCCCAATCCCATGCAGAAAGCGAAGCCGCAGGGTCCAGCCAGATCGCCTATAGCTTTGTCAACGCCCAGCGATGCTTCTGCAAAAGCGGATGTCCATTGCGCCATGGTGCTCTCAGAAGCTCCGGCAGCGACCATGAGGATCAGGAAGAGCCAGAACCTGCCGTTCTTCAGCAAAGCGGTCATGCTCATCCCCTCCGCATCCGGCACTATAGGAGCGATAGGACAGACAGAGAAGTTATAGATATTATATAAAGGAATAAGCGCCCACAGGAAAGTGAGATACCTCCAGTTGGAGAGGTCGAAGAGATAGAAAAAGAGCGTAGAACCCAATATCACGGCGACAGCGCCCCAGCAGTAGAAAGAATGCAAGAGGCTCATCATACTCTCTTTGTTCTCAAAGGGGCAAGCCTCGATAATCGGGCTGCAGAGCACCTCAATCAGTCCGCTGCCGACGGCATACACAGTCACGCAAACAAGGATGCCGACGAGCGGGTTTGAGAAGAGCTGCGGCAGGAAGGCGAGACCGATCAGCCCCAAGGCTGATGTGATCTCCGAGATAATAATGCTCCGGCGATAGTCCAGGTTCTTGAACTTGGCACACAGAAAATCCGTTATGAGCTGTACGATATAAAAGATAGCCGGGATATAGGCAAGCATGGCAATAGGAATGTCGTACTCGCGGTAGAACACCATAAATAGAAGCGGCGGAAAATTGGCAACTATCGCTTGCGTGACAAAACCAAGATAGCAAGCTACTTTCGTTTTGTTATAGTCATTTATCATAATATGAACAATATTTTTAACATTAAATAAAAACAAAAAGGAGTGCAAAGGTAGTAATTTTTTTGCAAACATGCAAGTAATTGAGAGTATTTAATTTGGGACAAGCCCAAATAAATGGATGTTTTTTTTGCATAATATAAAAAAAAGCAGTAATTTTGCAGCAAATTTACGCATAACTAATATATATATGAATACTAAACAGATTATTTTTTCATTCGTTTCCTTGGCACTGCTGCTGACAGCATGCGAGAAGGGCGAAGACAAAGCGCAGGTACGTCCTGCCAAACAAGCTAATTTTGTTATCTACTCGGGTCACCATACCCATGTAAGTACTTTTGAAAATGGCGCCAAAGCTCCGGCGAGAGAAAAGAAAGCGCAATTCAGTTATTATAAGGTTCAGGACGGCAACGTGCCTGCAGAATACCGTGATTTTATCCCGGCAGCTATAACGCAGGAAGAGCGTACCTACGTGCTGGACTATATCCGTCAGCACCCGAACGAGCATCGTGCAGAGTGGGACCACTCCGCCTATTTCCTGCAAAACATCGGTTCATCGTACGCCTATTATTCGGGCTCGACGTTGGTGGATATGAACGGCGCATGGCATGGTGTGACAGGTGGTAACCACATGGATTATCTGGTGATTAACAACGAGCATATCAACGACTACAACGCCGCTTGGGGTCCGGACGCATTGTGCGTTAACCTGCATTTTGCCGCCCCGACCTACCATGACAGCTGGGGCGACAAAGACAACACCAAACACGACGCATGGACGCTTTATCAGATCCCGGGCTACGGCTACTACCTCTGTTTTGACTACCGCACGGCAAAAAACAGCGGCGAGTATTATGATGGCGATGGTGTTTATAACGACTGGGTGATCAAACTGACTCCTGCAGACGGCAAGAGCGAAGAGGTAGTTCCTACCGATCCGATTGTTATCCCCATTGAGCAAACCGGATCTGAAGACGGACATGTAGAAGTGAACCTGAGCATCAACGCAGAGAAAGAGGAGGGCGACTACATTTCCTCCAAATTGTCAATCCACGTGCGTGACACAACGGATGTAGAGGTGTTCCTGCCTATCGGTGTAGAGTATTACTGCGACCGCGACGATATGAATATCGTCTTGAGCAACCCGCAGGGCGTTTACCAATACAACGACTACGTACAATATGTTTCCATGGAAGTAGCAGGACAGACTATCACCATGACTGTTCGTTTTGAGGAGGAAGGTATCCGTATCTCAACGCAGGGCATCAATGCAGAAGTGCTGAAATACTGCCGCGAGACTTATCTGGATGGTATCACATTCGAGATCTGGAACTATTACCACGATGCCAACCGCAAAGAGATACATGGATGGCTGGATCATTCCACGGTCAGCTTCACTGTCAACCCGGGATATTATGTGAACGCGTTCGGTCCTTTGGAGCACGATGAGACAACCGAGCCGAACCCGCTGGATTGCACCGTCACTCCGCCGGCAGGATGGGTTCGTGACAACACAGACCTATTCTCCAGAATCTACCGTATAGATTAATGAAAAATCGTCCTTCGGGGCGATTTTTTTTGCATATGTCGGAAAAAAGCAGTACTTTCGACCTCCTCCCCCAAAGGGGGCCCCTTCGAAAGTACAGTCGCGTCCAGCAGACCATACGCAAGCATTCAGACATTTTTTGCCAAGCCTAAAGGCTTTCCTGTTGCATGAACCTATAAGACGTTTCTATGCGAGCATAAACGTCTCATAGCCCCACACAACAGATAAAATACATTTTATTCGGCAAAAAAATGCCCGAACGCTTGCGTATGTGCAATTTTTGTTGTACCTTTGCAGGCGATGCATATGAATAAAGAAGAACTATACAAAGAGGTATTGGCGCAGGCGGGATCGGTGGTAGCCGGCGAGACGGACCTGATCGCCAACATGGCGAACGTAGCAGCCCTCCTGCATGAAGCGTTCGGTTTCTGGTGGACGGGGTTTTATAGAGTAATAACCCCCTCCAACTCCCCCACAAGGGGAGAGAATATTCAAGAACTCGTGTTAGGTCCGTTTCAGGGCCCGTTGGCGTGTACCCGCATTCCGTTCGGAAAGGGTGTCTGCGGCACTGCCTGGGCGAAAGCCGAGACGATTATTGTGCCCAATGTACATGAGTTTGCCGGACATATCGCCTGCTCCAGCGAATCGAACAGCGAGATCGTCGTGCCGATGTTCCAAGACGGTGAGATCATAGGGGTATTGGATATCGACAGCAAAGAATACAATACCTTCGATGAAACCGACAAAAGGTACTTGGAAAAAATCGTCGGCCAGATGTAAGAAGGACGGATGTACGATTTACGAAGGATTTACGAAGGGAAGGAAGGACGAAGGAAGTGATAAAAAGGGGACAGGTTATTATTGCCGTACTGATCGGAGTTGGGGCAGGTGTATGGAGTGCATCTGCAACGCCGTTGCGGGTGGTCAGTTACAATGTAGAAAACCTGTTTCACCCGAAGCATGACAGCGTGATGATTGACAGCCTGTGGGTGGAGAAAGACGATTGGGAATGGACGGCGGAAGGCGAACGGCGGTGGAGCTACACGCGATATGAACGGAAAGTGGAGAATATAGCCCGCGTGCTGACCAATATCGGCGAATGGGAGGGGGTAGATATAGCGGGTCTGCAGGAAGTGGAGAACGCAGCTTGTCTGCGCAAACTATGCTACACGCTGCGGCGAGGGGAATACGATTTTGTGCATTACGAGAGCCCGGACCCACGAGGAATAGACGTGGCGTTGGTGTATAAAAAGAGCAGAGTGGATACTCTTAATAGCAAACCCATCAGAATACAGAATACAGACCGCTTCCCTGACAGATTACAGACCCGCGACATCCTATATGTATGCGCGAGGGTGGACAAGCGAGATACCTTGCATCTGTTTGTTTGCCATCTGCCGAGCCAACGAGGCGGAGCGGCAGAGACCGAATGGAAGAGAGAGGCGGTGAAGAAGGTTTTGCAGGGAGCCGTAGACAGTGTATTGGCGATTGAGCCACAGGCAAAAATCGTTATTATGGGCGATTTCAACGGAGAGCCATCTGAGGGGTTACGGGTTACCGGTTACCGGTTACGGGATACGGGTGACGGGTTACGGGGTACGGGTGACGGGTTACGGGGTGTGAGTTACCGGGAGCCTGTTAATGGAAAGGAGACGGGCACGCATAAGTATCATGGACGGTGGAGCTGTCTGGACCAGTTCTATACCTCGCCGGCGCTGGACAACCTCAGCACGGTGAGGATATATGATGCAGAATGGGTCCAAGAACCGGATGAGAAATATCTCGGTCTCAGACCCAAACGCACCTTCAATGGTTACAGGTATCAGAAAGACGGCTTCTCGGACCACCTGCCTATCGTACTTACAACATCGCTTTGATACTTACTTTCGCCCAGGCTCCGGGTTGGAGGATACCGCCGTAGTCGTAATAGCGTGTGTTGGTCATGTTCGTACAGTCGGCAGAGACACGCAGGTACTTGTTCTGCCAGAAGACAGAACCGTCCAGCAGCCAGACAGGCTGATAATCCGCCACCGCCCCTTCGGCATTATTATATTGCCCTTCGCGTTTCTGGAAACGCACGGTCCATGACGCTCCGAGACCCTTGTAGATACCATGCTCCAGATGGATGGAGAGCTTATGGCTGAGGTAGTCCAGATAGCGCGAGCCGGACTCTTTGAGGTTCAGATCCAGATAAGTGTAAGCGTAATTGACCGAGATGCAAGGCCCCTCTCGCTCCCCCCATGAAGGGGGGAAGAAAGATGGAAAACGATAAGCCACAGACAGTTCCACTCCCGTAGCGTTCACCTGCTGCTGGTTCTCGGCGTGGTACGGACGCTTGGTGTCCGCCGGCACATACACCCAGTCAATGATATTCTTACCCCATCGGTAGTACCAATCCACCGCCCAAGAAAAAGCCCCTCCCGACCTCCCCGTAGAGGGGAGGAGATTAAGTGTTCCTTTATATCCCACGGAGAGCAGCCATGCCTCTTCGGGTTTGAGGTTGCGGTTGCCGAGTTGGTTTCCGGCATTATAATAGAGGTCCGTGAAAGTCGGCATACGCAGCGACCTGTTGACATTGGCATAGAGCGTACCGGCTTTCTCAAACGAATAACCGATATTGGCACCGCCGCCCAAATGATGGCCGAACTGCGTATTATACGTGCCGTTTATGCCGATGGATGCGGAGAGACCAGCGTAATAGAACGTCTGCTCGGCATAGTAGTTGGCATGAAACCTGTTGCCTCCTTTGACGAGATCCAGCACACGAACGTCCGCCAGCGGAAAATCCGCCACATTGGGCACTTGTCCATTCGGATTGATCGTATCGCCGAGGTTGGTAGAGTGCATGTTCTCGTTGCGTACTCCGACACCGAAAGAGGTAGTACCTATCCGCGAAGCATAGTGTGCGGCGATGGAGGCTGAGGCTGTCTGTGCAAAATGGAAATTGCCGTACAGCCGCTGTCCGCGGTGCCACTCATAGCGGTCGTAGTTAGCACGGTAGGCAGCCTGTGCGTCCAAGCGCCATGCGCCCCAACGGTGTTCGTATCTGGCGGAAGCAAAGGCGGTGCGGGTGGCGTCAAACTGGTCCTGCGAACCGAAACCGTAACCCATGCCAAGACCTGCATCTTTCCATTGCGCTCCGGCTTGCACGTCCAGCCCTCTCCAACGGGTCTGGAAATAGAGGTTGGCTAACTTGAAATCGCTGTTCCTGCATGCCGTAGCCTCTTTCTCGGTGGGCGACGGCGCATAATAGCCGTCCGCACGGCTGTACTCGGCGGAGAGGTTAATGGTGAGCGGTTTAACCCCTCCCGACCTCCCCTCAAGGGAGGAGGATTTATCAGGAATGGCAAAAGTAGCCGCAATTTCCGGATTTACTAAGCCATTCATGCCGGCTGTCAGTTTGAGTCGCACATCATGCTCCCTCCCTTGAGGGGAGGGCTGGGGTGGGGTTGTCTTGGTCACAATATTGATCGCCCCGGAGAACGCCCCATGCAGGCTTGCCGAAGTACCTTGCAGCACCTCCACGCGCTCTATCAACTCCGTCGAAACGGGTATATTGAGCGCATAATGTCCGGTGTGGAAATCCGAGAGCGGAACGCCGTTGATGAGCACCAGCACCTGGTCAAACGTACCGCCGCGCATGCTTATATCCGCCTGCGCCCCGTTCGCTCCCCGCGTACGGACATCCACACCCGGCAGATATTGGAGAATATCCGCTACGGTTTGGACCGGCAAGGCTTCTATCTCGGCGCGCGAGACCTGCGTAATAAGACGGTAAGCTTCCGAATGAACTTCAGCTTTGTGAGAAACGACCAACACCTCCTGAAGACTAAGTTGTTGGGCTGTCAATGGAACGGAATCCTTCGGAACGCCTTCATCGGCCTCCGCAGGAGCTACTCCGGCCAGAAGGAGCAAAGCCGAGAGGGCTATACTCTTTCCGCTCTTGAGCATTTCCAGATCCGTCATGTACGCTGCCACGCGCCCGATGGTCACCTCGCGGTGAAGGGAACAGAAGGCTGCATACGCCTTGTGGCAGAACCGACGGAAACGGATTGCACTCCGTTGCCTGAAATTGGAAATTGTTTGAAATTGTTTGAACATAATATCAAATAGACCCTATTGCCAGACATAACAACCCCGCACAGATACCAATCATGCAGAGAATCTTATGCAGAGGGTCTTTTTCTTTTAACCAAATCAAGCCGTATGCGAATCCCAGAACAGTACCTCCCCGCCGGATTGTACTGACGACCGCTATCAAGGAGTCAGGATCGCGCAAAGCAAGCATATATACATTGTCACTGACAACTAAAAAAACACTGATCAGAAAAACAGCCGGTGTCCAATAGATAAGCGGCAAGAGACGTTGGCTCAGTTCCTTACGGTGCATGACGAGCCATACGACAATCATCATCAGCGCCTGATAAAACGTATAATAGACCTGGACGGCATTATGGTCGTACCTCCTCATCAAGTACTTGTCGTACAAGCCGGAACAAGCACCTATCAGGACCGCCAAAGCCAGACAGACATAATAGACAGCGTCCACTTTGTTGTTCTTTATCTGATTCTTATTCCGGAAAGAAAAGACAAAAACCGTTCCGATAGCAATGATCACTCCCGTCCATTGCCAGCTATTGAGATGTTCATGAAAGAGAAAGAGCGCTCCCAGGAGGGTCCACATCGGCCGTGTAGCCTGTACAGGGCTGACCACCGAGATAGGCAGGTGCTTGAGAGATATATAAGCGAAGATCCAACTGCTGAGCACAATGACCGATTTGAGGAGCGTATAGAGGTGGGCCTGCAGATCCAGAGAGGGCACGAAGAAGGGTGTATCCGCCATGGTATCTGGCGCTACGCGTGACAACAGAAGGGGGACACAAAGGATACAAGCCGAGACGCATACACTGATTGTCAGCACATCGACCACCGCGTTCCGGCGAAGCGCTATCTTCTTACAGATATCATAACATCCGAGACAAAGCGCAGATATAAAAGCTAAAACCGTCCACATAATTCAAAAACGGGCACAAAGGTACAAAAAATAATTGAAAATTGAAAATTGAAAAATGAAAATTTTGTATTATTGGATATTTTTTGTACCTTTGCAGCGAAATTTATTTCATATGCCGGAAATTGTATTACATTATATATGGGAGCACTGCCTGTGGGCAGGTATGGCTCAACAGACGACTGACGGAAGGTCTGTTGAGATTTTGTCGGTAGGCGAACATAACCGTGATGCGGGTCCGGACTACAGTCATGCCCGGATTCTGATTGACGGTCATGAATGGATAGGAAACATCGAGATACATGTTTCTTCAAGCGACTGGGTCAAGCATCGCCACCATCTGGACAAAGCGTACGATAATATCATACTGCATGTTGTCCGTACGGCAGACAAGCCGGTGTATAACTCACGCGGCGAACTGATTCCGCAATGCGAACTGAAATACCCGAGCGACAAGGACTATCTATCCGAATTGTTTGTCTCTGCCCTACAGATGGACAGTGCAATCGGCCGTATAGGTTGTGCCGAGCAGTTGATCCGCGACCCGGAGCTGATCACAGCAGGCTGGCGAAAGACCCTGTTGAAGAAACGTCTGGAGTGCAAAAAATCCTCCATAGACCGGCTGCTGGAGATCACCAAAGGCAGTTGGGAGCACGCTCTCTATATCTCTCTGGCGCGCAATTTCGGGTTCCATATCAACAGCCTTCCCTTTGAGCAAGTGGCTATCAACACGCCTCTCTCGTATCTGCAGAAACATCGCAACAGTCTGTTTCAATTAACGGCGATGCTAACAGGTCAGGCAGGGCTGATTGACAGTACGAAGGACGAAAGGTTAGCAAAGGAATATGAGTTTCTGCGGACCAAATTCAGTCTGACGCCTATAGACGGGAGCTTGTGGAAACATGCGCGCATGCGTCCTCAGAACAGCCCGGAGTTACGTATCAGGCAGTTCGCCCAACTGCTATACCAGTCAGAGGCGCTCTTCAGTAAGATTCTGGATACAGACGATTTGAAAGAACTGGTTTCGCTCTTTGAGTTCAAAGACAGCAGCGTTCCGGCATTAGGCAGAAGCAGCATTGATATCCTGCTGATCAATACCGTCATTCCTTATAAATACGCGTATGCCAAACGTCATAACGGCAGTTGGGATGCTTTCGCAATGATGGAGCAGATCCCGGCAGAGAACAATACTATCATTCGTCAGTGGCGGTTATTGGGACAAGTGATCAAGAACGCAGCAGACACGCAGGCGTTGCTGCATCTGTATCAAAACTACTGCCAGCACCACGAGTGTATCAACTGCGAAGTGGGATACCGGATATTCCAGGATAAACAACTAAAACTCTTCTGATATGTTTGTTTCCATCACCGACCATATAGCGTTAGACCGCGAGCGGCGAATTGTTCGTGTGGAGGAGAAGGAGATATCCCTGACCGGTCTGGAGTTCGGTCTGCTGGAATATCTGGCGACGCATCCCGACAAGATATACAGCAAGGACGAGTTGATCGACCATGTGTGGGGTAACCGGTTCCAATACGACACAGGGACGATCAACGTACATCTGAATGCCATCCGCCGCAAGACAGGATGGAGCAAAAGCCGCCCGATCGAAACACTCCGTGGGATAGGTCTGGTCTTTAGGACGGAAGAGAGACATGTGGTCTATACGATTGACCTGCAGTCTTTTGCCACCCGATGGGTTCAGCGCCACGAAGTGGAGTTGGCGAGCAGGAGTATAGTTCCTCATATCCATCTGACCCCTTTTGTGAATGACCTGAGCATAGCCCCGAACGCGCTGGAAGGTCTGCTGGACGCCGTGCTCACCGCTTTACTGCCCAATGCACAACCCGGTGTATTGAAACTCAGCAGCAAACTGACATTACAATATTTTGTGCTTTCTATTGACCTGAACGGCACAATTAATGAACTTCGTATCCCTATTTTTAGTGATTTAAGCGTATCTTAAGCATTTCTTAAGAAACATTCCCTTTTTTTGTTGTACTTTTGCAGTCGCGTTCGTTAAGGATAATTTTGCAAAAAATTCTTTTAAGATGCGGTTTAAAATATTTATACTATTCTTACTGTGCGCGTGCAGTATGTGCGCACAAGTGTCTGAAGGAATAGCGAAAAACAAGGTCTATCAGGGTTTTTCAGGAGGTATGATGCTACATACAGGCTATCTCTTTGGAGAAGATAAAAATGCACCCGTCGCCGCAAACGGACGTACTTCCAGCCCACAAGGAGCACTATTTGGTATTGGAGGTGCTTTACGGGTTCATTTATGGAAATATTTGCGTACAGGATTTGAAGGATTTGTATCTACTATGCCAAGCGCTGCTACAGATTGTAGCGATATATTAAAACCCGGTAGTTATGTGCGTGTTGGATGTGGAGGAGTACTGGCGGATTGTTGCTGGCGGATGGATAAAGCTTGGCCATATATAGGCGGCACTATCGGAGGCGGATCTATGAAAGGTCTTTATATTTTGGAAGGAGACCAGAACAGTTGGACAAAAGATGAAAACAGCACTTTCCATAAACAGAGTTTTTTCTATATAACACCCTATGTGGGATGCGATTATTGTCTCACACGCAAGGTACATATCACATTTAGGCTGGACTGGATGTTGGCTATTCATAAAAATGAATTGCTCCTACCTACAGGACCACGGATTTATTTCGGATTTATGTTTACACACTAATCATTTAAATTATGAATTTCACAGGAATCATTATTGGAGCAGCGGTCTTTTTGAGTATCGGTATCTGCCATCCTATCACTATTAAACTGGAGTATTATTTCGGTCGCAAAGGCTGGTGGGGTTTCTTTATCCCGGGAGTAATATGTACTGTTATTTCTTTAATAGTAGATAACTATATCGCCTCTACTATCATAGCCGCTTTTGCTTTCTCCTGTTTTTGGGGAATACATGAGGTTATGCAGCAAGAAATGCGTGTGCTGCGAGGCTGGTTTCCGGAGAACCCGAAGCGGCATGAATACTATGAGCGCAGACGCAAAGAACTGGGAGATATTCTAAAAGAAGGTCCCAGTCATAAGCATCTGAAAGAAAAAATGGGTGAATGAGTTTAACTCATCTGCAGCATTCGTTGGATAGAAGAGACGGCTTTTTCGGCTGTCTCTTTTTCTACGTGCATCTCCGGTTTCTCGTCACGCAGGCATGCATACACTTTCTCCAGTGTGTTCATGCGCATATATTCACATTCGTTACAACTGCATCCTATACCTTCAGTCACCTCCGGCGGAACCGGAATAAACTCCTTATCCGGACATGCACGCTGCATCTCAAAGAGAATTCCGCTTTCTGTGGCTATTATAAAGCGTTTGGCGGACGATTTGACAGTGTGCTCAAGCAGAGCCTTGGTAGAACCAATTACGTCGCTCTGAGCTAATATAGGTGCCTTGCACTCCGGATGCGCCAAAACCTCTACTCCCGGGTTTTCGGCTTTCAGTTTTAACAGTGCCTCTAAGGAGAAGCGGCTGTGCACATGGCATGCTCCGTTCCAGAGCAACATATTACGTCCGGTTACGGAATTGATATAACTACCCAAGTTATGGTCCGGACCAAAGATTATTTTGGCGTCAGCAGGAAGCTGATCCACTATCTTTTTAGCGTTGGAAGAAGTTACTACCACGTCTGTGAGTGCTTTTACGTCTGCGCTCGTGTTTACATAACTCACTACCATGTGATCGGGATGCTGCGCTTTGAACGCCGCCAGATCCTCCGCTTTGCAGCTGTCGGCTAATGAACAGCCGGCATTCATATCAGGGATGAGCACTTTCTTGTCCGGACAAAGGATCTTCATCGTCTCTCCCATAAAATGCACGCCGCACATTACTAATATATCCGCATCCACGCGCGTAGCTTCTTGCGCCAGCGCCAGCGAATCACCTATAAAATCGGCTATCTCCTGTATTTCCGGACGTGTGTAATAATGCGCAAAAATAACGGCATTCTTCTGTGCTTTCAACTCTGCTATTTGAGCCTTTAGTTTTGTCTGATCCTTCTCCGCCATAAGTCTCCTATTTTATAATAATCTTTTAGTTTAAAATTTGAATGGATATTATATTCTGTTAATTATGTTAATAAGTGCTCTAATCGTTTGATTTAGCAGTTATTAATTTAAAATTTAGTCTGTTCAGGAATGTATTTTGTTTTAATAAATGCAACGTGGAACAGGTTTTAAATTGTGGAACCGAGCAGTTGTTAACAATATGTTTATAACCATTTTTTAAGTCTGAAAATCAACAATATAAGTACAACCGAAAGGATCATTAGTCCCAGGGCAAAAAGATATCCCAGCCTCCAATGTAGTTCGGGCATGAAATCAAAGTTCATACCGTACAGACTACCGATCAATGTAGGCGGCAGGAATATAATATTGATGACCGTAAAGATCTTAATGATACGGTTCTGCTCGATGTTTACCAAACCGAGGAAAGTATCCTGGAGGTAGTCGAGACGGTCAAAACCGAAACGCGTGTAGTCGAAGAGTGAGTTGATATCCTTAATAATCATTGTAAGACGCGGATACAGTTCTTCGGGGAAGAAATCGCACTTCAGGAAGTTGGAAATAACGCGCTGTTTATCCATAATATTCTGACGGATAATAGTCACTTTTTCCTGCAAGTCCTTGATTTGCACCAGCAAGTCTTCGTCCACGTGATCGCTCTCGGCATTGATCTGTTGTGACAGTTCGGTAATCATATCCGTAGTATCCTCAATCATATCGGCATCCTTTTCAACTCGTGTCTCAAAGAGCGCCACCAACACATGGTATCCTGTAGGAAAATTGCGGGTGTTGACAAACAGTTTCTTGAATGTCTCATTGAAAGTATCGAGTTCATGATCTCGGATAGAAACGAGGATGGAGTTCTTCAGGATAAAGTTAACCGGCTCCGTTTCAAAATCTTTTTTCAGGAAGTTAGAGTTAGCAACGATAGAGTCGTCCGTCTGGATATACCGGCTGGAGAACTCGATTTCTTCCATTTCTTCGTCTTCCTGGATGTCTATTTTGAGGAATCCCTCCAGTGTATCCTCAGTTTTATCCGATACGTCAAGCAGGTCGATCCAGATAATATCTTTCTTATCCAGTTCCCGCAAAGCGGAGATAGTACGTGCTACTTTGATTTTCTCCTTATCTTTATAGAATATCTTGATTTCGCTCATTTTCAATCATTTTAGTAAGTTCAACAAATTGATCTACAGACAGCTGTTCAGGGCGCAAAGTAAAAATATTCTCTTCGAGGATGGGATTTCCCTTTCCTACCAGCTGCTGAAGAGAATTGCGCATCTGTTTTCGTCGCTGGTTAAATGCTGTTTTGACGACCGTTTTAAATAGTTGTTCGTCACAATCCAACCGTCGTCGTTTATTCCTCGTCATACGTATGACAGCCGATTTGACTTTAGGCGGCGGGTTGAAGACATATTCATCTACCGTAAATAGATATTCTATATCATAGTAGGCTTGTAACAGCACACTCAGTATGCCGTACGCTTTTTTTCCTGGTTTGGAAGCGATACGTTCCGCCACTTCTTTCTGGATCATGCCGGAGCAAAGAGGAATACGGTCCTTGTAGTCCAGTATTTTGAAGAAGATCTGGCTGGAGATATTGTATGGATAATTGCCGATGACGTTAAATTCGCCGTCGGGATAAATGATATTCAGATCGAGTTTGAGAAAATCTCCTTCTATCAGATGCAGTTCGGGATACCACTCTTTGAGGTATGCAACGGACTCGCGGTCGATCTCTATCGCCGTGAGCTGTATATTCGGATCTTTCAGCAGAAACTGGGTCAAAACCCCCATTCCGGGACCGATCTCCAATACGCGTACTTTTTCGGTACTTGGTACTTGGTCACTTTGTCCCTTATAGGTGGTCTCAGCAATCCTCTGGGCGACATTCAAGTCCTTCAAGAAGTGCTGACCAAGAAATTTTTTGGCATGTACTCGCTGCATTTTCAGGGTGATAGTCGTCCATATTGATTACTAATTTGATTAAACTGAATCCCTATTATACATAACATAGAGAACCCTTTCGGGCTTTTGCGTCTGCAAAAGTACTACAAAAAATTTAAATACGCAAATAAAATCGCACTTTTTACAAAAAAATCCGTAAAATATTTGCATAAATGCTACTTTTTTCATACCTTTGCACCGAAAAATAAAATATACTCACCTCTTAAACACAAGAAGTATGAAAACACCCGTTACTGACGTCGATCATTTAGCGATGATTATTGTGCTCATGGACGAATACATGGCAAACTGGGCGAAATATGAAGTGGATGATGTCGATAAAAACCTCATTCTCCAATTCGGCTTTGTCAAAACCCTGGAACTGATCGGAGAAGAAACTTTAGCCCTGACCGACGAATTTAAGGGAAAATATAGCGTCAATTGGACACAACTGGAGTCCTACAAAGATGCCTTCCATTGGCAAATAAACGCCGAAGAATTACACGACATCAATTGGAATCCGTACTTCTCCATCACGTGGAATAAACTGCTAAATATATACGAAGGGGTAAGTGAATAAATAGACCTGCTGATGAACCGTATTGCTCAGACTATAACTAAAATCATTGATTTTTTCTATCGTCCCTTCTCCAACTGGATGTCGGAGCAGCTATTCCGTTATGCGGCCTGCGGAGGCGGGAACCTTGTTCTGGACTGGGTGCTTTATTTCCTCATTTATAATTTTGTTATAGGGCACGAAAATGTTATTTTCTCATTTTCTCATTTACCATTTAGTCATTTATTCAGCCATTGTGCCATTTATTCATTCGAACAGGTTATCACTCCGCATATAGCCACTCTTTGTATCGTTTTTCCGATCACTTTGTTAACGGGTTTTTGGCTTCAGAAATATGTCACATTCTCGCAATCCGAACTGAATAGCTGGCGGCAATTAGGAAGGTATATTATTATCGTAGGTGTGAATCTGGCGATTAACTATTTCGGTCTCAAACTATGTGTAGAGATGCTTGGTTGGTATCCTACGCCATCCAAGATGTTTATTACCTTGATTACAGTAGCAGTGAGTTATATAGGCCAGAAATATTTCACGTTCCGAGTGAATAAATGATATGAAAGCCTATAGGATGAAGCAGCGCTATTTCCGCTGCTATACGCCATGCTTCGATGCGTGGCGTTTTTTTGTTATTCAAATTCATCAAAAAGAGAAAAAATGCCCTAAAAAGTGCAATTGAAACGGAAAAACAAGGCGTTTTTCGATGTTTTTTGCAACTCTGTAACTAATTGAATATATGCGAATTATACGTAATTTATTTTAACAAAGTCTAGGACTTGTCTTTAGCAGTGCTTATTCAGTCCTTTTCCGGCTCTTATTTTGAGTCGGAAATGAGGTATGAAACAGAGAAAAAACGATGGCAAGAATGCCACCGAAAGAAACAATAGAATATATAAAATAACGAATGGCCGGCGATAAAAAAGCTAATGGCCGGCGGTTAAAAAGCGAATTACCGGCGGCAAAAATGCCACCGAAAGAAACAATAAAATGGGGAAAAAAGGGAAATAAAATGAGAAGGAATAAGAAATAAAAAATGAGAAAAAATAAGATTTATTTGCGTATATCAAAAAAAAACACTAAATTTGCACGCTGAATTGTAGAATAAAGGGGGAAGCAAGGGAAAAGTTCTCTGAATAGGAGGCCCCCTAAAGGGGGAAGAGATATGGAAACAAAATAGAATTACATCATATGAACACGCACTACTGTCCAGTAAGAAAGTAAGCTGTTCATTTAAAAATAAACAAAGAAATAGACAATAGATAAAGTCTTATTTTAGTTGAGAAGCAAACTAACCCATAAAATAATACAACCATGCTACACAAATTATGCTCGAAACTCCACACGGAGGTATCAGAAATGCCGTTCAAGATTTCGGACTCTTTTGCAGAAGAGAACCAAGTAGTAGCCGTCCTCTCCGGAGGAACCGAGGCGATGTTCGTAGATCTCGTACGCGAGAAACTGATTGATCTGAAAAGACCTGTTTACCTGATGGTGAGCGGTTTCAGCAACTCGCTACCGGCAGCCTTGGAGATCTTGAGTTTTATCCGTCAGCGCAACGGAATAGCGAAGATCATGCATCACTCGAAAGATACGGTGTTTGTAGATGACAGCGATACCGCATCGCTGACCCGTTCTCCGTTAGCGAAGGTGCTCAAGAGCGATAAAAAGATGCGTTTGGGTATCGTAGGCAAGCCTTCGGACTGGCTTATTGCATCCAGCGTGGATTACAAGTCCGTCGAGGAGACGATGAACTGCGAATTGATAGACATTCCGTTCGAGGAGGTTACTTCGCTTGGTGAGGTAGATCCGGGAATGAAAGGCGCCGAGGCAATCTATGAGCGTCTGAAAGAGATCATCGCCAAACATAAGCTGGACGGCATCACGATCCGTTGTTTCGACCTGTTCACGACCGTGAAGAACACGGGTTGCATAGCCATCAGCAAGTTGAACGACGAAGGTATTCCTGCCGGTTGCGAAGGCGATATACCTGTATTGCTGACGATGATGGCTTGCAAGCGTCTGACCGGCGAGGTAGCATGGATGGGTTCTCCGGCACGTATTCAGCCGGACGGTAAGATCCTGCTGGCTAAATGTACGATAGCTCTGTCGATGACGAAGAAACATGAGTACACGACTCATTTCGAGTCCGGCATAGGCGTAGCCATCCACGGGGAAGTGGAGCCAGGCGATTATACTCTGGTCAAGTTGAGCCAGGATATGAAACGGTTGCTGGCAGTGAATGTGCAAGTGACGGGTTGCCAGTACGAGAAGAACATGTGCCGTACCCAAATATGGGTACAGAGTACGCCTATCGTAAGCCAGTACCTGCTGACAAGTCCTTTGTCTGACCACCATGTGCTGATCAAAGGTCACCACGCGGCGAAATTCTGGAGGGAGTAGCTTGCGCTAAGGCTCGCGTGACTCGCAGCACAGCCGCTCGATTACGCTACGCCTTGCGCTGCGCCTTCCCCGTAGCAAACAGCCTTTGGCTTGGTTTACTCCGGGGACCCTAAGGTTTACTCCGGGGACCCTAAGGTTTACTCCGGGGACCCTAAAAAACATAGATACATTATGTTATTACATATCTTATCATCGGCGATGCATCGTGAGCGGCTGAGTATGCCGTTCGAGGTGAGTGAGGAGTTCTTGCAGAACCACCAAGTGGTGGCGGTACTGACCGGGGGAACGGAAGGCAAGTTCGTACAGCTGGTCAAAGAAGGTCTGATCGACCTGAAGAAGCCTGTATATCTGGTAGTGAGCGGTCATAGCAATTCGCTTGCGGCATCGCTTGAGATACTAAGTTATATCCGCCAGCATAACGGTACGGGCAGAGTATTGGACAAGGAACCAAGTGACGAAGTACCAAGTACCAAGGAGGGTGTGACCATAGAGCCGAGTGAGGCTGTCCTGAAAAGCGCCCAGCCGCTCCGTCTCGGTGTAGTGGGTTTTCCTAGTGACTGGTTGATTTCTTCCGTTGTGGATTATCAGCAAGTATTGGAGCGGATGAACTGCGAATTGGTAGATATACCGATTGAGGAGGTTACTTCGCTTGGTGAGGTAGATCCGGGAATGAAAGGCGCTGAGGCTATCTACGAGCGTCTGAAAGAGATCGTCTCCCGATATGATTTGCAGGGCGTGACGCTGCGTTGCTTCGACCTGCTGACGACGGTCAAGAACACCGGGTGTATCGCCCTGAGCAAGTTGAACGACGAAGGTATTCCCGCCGCGTGCGAAGGCGACATCCCGACGCTGCTGACGATGATGGTCTGCAAGCGTCTGACCGGCGAGTTATGCTTCCAAGTCAATCCCGCCCGTATCCACGCGGACGGCGAGATGCTCTTTGCGCACTGCACGCTTCCTCTGGGTATGACAGAGAAGCATGAGTACACAACGCATTTCGAGTCGGGCATAGGCGTGGCTATCCATGGCGAGTTGCCGACGGGCGACTATACGCTGGTCAAGCTGAGCGGCGATCTGAAGAGGATGCTGGCAGCGGATGTGGAGCTGGAGCGATGCCAATACGAGGAGAACCTGTGCCGCACGCAGGTATGGATCAAGGCGACGCCCGAACTGGCCCGGTATTTCCTGACCGACCCGATCCACAACCACCATGTGTTGATCAAAGGCCACCATGCAGGCGAATTCAAAATTAAAAATTCAAAATTAAAAATTCAAAATTAAGAGTTCAACATAACAAATAAAACAGTTCAATTATGGTAAGTTTCAAAGAATTAGGCCTTGTGAACACCCGTGAGATGTTTGCCAAGGCAATCAAGGGAGGCTATGCAATCCCTGCGTTCAATTTCAACAACATGGAGCAGCTTCAGGCTATCATCAAAGCAGCTGCAGAGACCAAGAGTCCTGTCATCCTTCAGGTATCGAAAGGTGCGCGTAACTACGCCAACCAGACGTTGTTGCGTTACATGGCTCAAGGCGCAGTAGAGTACGCCAAAGAGCTGGGTTGGGAGCACCCGCAGATCTGTCTGCACCTCGACCACGGAGACAGCTTCGAGCTTTGCAAGAGCTGCGTTGATTTCGGTTTCTCGAGCGTTATGATCGATGCTTCTTCGCTTCCTTACGAGGAGAACATCGCGCTGACCAAGAAAGTTGTTGACTACGCTCACCAGTACGATGTAACCGTAGAGGCAGAGCTGGGCGTTCTTGCAGGTGTTGAGGATGAGGTTTCGTCTGCTGTCAGCCACTATACGAAGCCGGAAGAGGTAGTTGATTTCGCTACGCGTACGGGCTGCGACAGTCTGGCAATCTCTATCGGAACCAGCCACGGCGCATACAAGTTCACTCCGGAGCAGTGCACGCGTGACCCGAAGACCGGCCGTCTTGTACCGCCGCCATTGGCATTCGACGTTCTGGATGCAGTGATGGAGAAGCTTCCGGGCTTCCCGATCGTACTTCACGGTTCGTCTTCCGTTCCGCAGGAGTATGTAGATATGATCAACAAATACGGCGGCAAGCTGCCTGACGCAGTAGGTATTCCTGAGGAGCAACTCCGCAAGGCAGCCAAGAGTGCAGTATGCAAGATCAACATCGACTCCGACAGCCGTCTGGCGTTCACCGCAGCAGTCCGCAAAGTGTTTGCCGAGAAGCCGGCAGAGTTCGATCCGCGTAAATACTGCGGTCCTGCTCGTGACCTGATGACCGAGCTGTACAAACATAAGATCATCAACGTGCTGGGCAGTGACGGAAAAGCCTAATCATTTTCATATTTAAACATTTACCATTTTGTCATTTATTTTGGCATTTATTGAGCCATTTTGATATTTATGACCAAGGATGAGTTAAAGGAACGTTTCAGGCAATTTTCATTGCGAATCATTAAGTTGGCTGATGCTATGCCCCAAACAATTTCCGGCATAGCAATCGCTAAACAGATTATTCGTTCCGGTACTTCTCCTGCTGCTAATTATCGCGCTGCCTGTATAGCAAAATCAGATAAAGATTTTGTGAATAAGTTAAAGATTGTTGAAGAAGAAATTGATGAAACATCTTATTGGTTAAGTCTCATAATGGATAGTGGAATGCTTCCTAAATCACGTGTAGAGCCTTTGTTCGACGAGTGTTTGGAACTTTGCAAGATTACCACTAAATCCATAGATACTTTTAAAACCAAGCGCGATTTTTAAGTCTATAAATGGTTCAATAACCAAATAAATGATAAAATTGTAAATGACAAAATCGTAAATTATTATGCTTCCGTTTATGACCGCCGAAGAAGCGGCGGAATTGATACAACATGGTGATGTCTTGGGCATGGGTGGTTTTACTGCCACGGGTGTGCCCAAGGCAGTTCCTTTTGCATTGGCGCAGCGTGCAGAGCGTCTGCATGCAGAGGGTGTTCCTTTCCGCGTAGGACTGGAGACCGGTGCGTCGATGGGTGACAGTTGCGACGGTGCGCTGGCACGTGCTCACGCAGTGGAGTTCCGTACTCCGTACCAGTCGAACAAGTCCATGCGCGAAGAGATCAACGCCGAGGGAACCCACTATTTCGACATGCACCTGAGCCACATGGCGCAGGACTTGCGTTACGGTTTTCTGCCGAAGCCCAAGTTCGCCATCATCGAGGCTTCGTATGTAGGCGAGGACGGTACAATCGTTCCGGCAGCCGGTGTAGGTATTATGCCTACTATCTGCCGCATGGCAGACAAGATCATTGTGGAGCTGAACGAGATGTTCCCGGCTGCCATGCGCGGTATGCACGATCTCTATGAACCTCTTGACCCGCCTATGCGTCGCGAGATACCGATCTACAAGCCGTCCGACCGCTGCGGCTCGGACCATATCAAAGTAGATCCGTCGAAGATAGCCGCAGTCGTCAAGACCAACAGGCCTAACGAGATAGCCGCCTTCACTCCGGTAGATGCCACGACCGCCAAGATCGGCGAGAACGTAGCGCTCTTCCTGGAGAAAGAGATGCACGAGGGACGTATCCCTTCTTCTTTCCTGCCGATCCAGAGCGGTGTAGGCAACGTAGCCAACGCCGTACTCGGAGAGCTGGGTAAGAACCCGCATATCCCGCCGTTCGAGATGTATTCGGAGGTCGTACAGGACTCCGTAGTGGACCTCATCAAAGCCGGTCATTGCAAGTTCGCTTCGGGTTGCTCGCTGCGTCTGGTAGAGAGCAAGATGGCAGAAGTGCTGGAGAACCTGGATTTCTACCACGACAAGATGCTTCTCCGTCCTCAGGAGACGTCCAACAACCCGGAGGTGATCCGCCGACTGGGTCTGATTGCGATCAACACAGCTCTGGAGGTAGATATCTACGGCAACGTCAACTCGACGCATGTATGCGGCACGAAGATGATGAACGGTATCGGCGGCAGCGGCGATTTCGCGCGCAACGCTTACCTGAGTATCTTCACCACCGCATCGACTGCGAAGAACGGCGCTATCTCGTCTATCGTACCGATGGTGACGCACCTCGATCATAGCGAGCACTCCGTCAAGGTGATCGTAACCGAGATCGGTGTGGCAGACCTTCGCGGCAAGAGTCCGCGTCAGCGTGCCGAGGAGATCATCAACAACTGCGTAGCTCCGGAATACCGCGAGATGCTACGTGACTACCTGAAGATCGCCAAGCACGGCCAGACACCACACGAGCTCTCCTGCGCTTTTGCAATGCACGAGGAGTTCATGAAATCCGGCGATATGCGCAACACCAAATGGGAAAACTACAAACGTTAGAGGGAAGATTTAAGACATTTTTTTCTTAATTTTGGGGTGCAAAAACTCGTTTCTAATGGGGAAAAAAGCGAGTTTTTGCACCTTTTTGCATGTTATGATAAATTTTTTGCATTTTATGATAACAATTATATGCAAAAAAAGTTGTACCTTTGCAACGGATTTTGAAATCTTGACTCTATGAATCTTTATCGCAGTCTCAAATGGTGTCTTGGCGTGTTGTCTATTTTGTGGATTGCTATGCCGCTGGGTGCCTCTGATTTCTCCGACCGGATGGACAATTATGCTCTTCGTTATTCCCGGACGAAGCAGCCGGAAGTGCGTTTGGCGAGAGCGAACGATTTTTTCGAGTACCTTTATAACAAGAGATATATTGATTCGCAGGTTCGTTTCCCAGCCGATGCGCACATGGATTCCGTGGACGTCAATGTCTGGTATTATCTCGCCGAGTATTACTATGGCGAGGGGGACTACCGGCGCGCAGTGCAGTATTGCGAGAACGCGGCGGCTTCATGTACGGAGCATGTGGACCCCGACTCGCAAGGGGATGTATATAGCCTCCTCGGTGCCGCTTATTTCCGCCTCAGCGAGTTTGACAAGGCAGCCGAGGCGCTCAACGAGTGCTATCTCATAGACTCCAAGAGCGGCAATTACGACCATCTCAGTTCGACACTCAATAATATCGCCGGAGTCTATATTGCTGCGGGCAAACCAGCCGAGGCGGAGAAATACGTACGCGAGGCGGTGGCTGCCAATTCGCTTACATCCAATCTGGCGCGCAGGGCGGTTATCTTCGGTACCGCCTCGGAGATGTACAAAGCCATGGGGGACTCCAAGCAGTCGCTCTCTTATGCCCGCAAAGCGCTTGCTATCGAGCGTCAGAGAAAGGACAGCGCCAGGATAGGCGTACGCCTCTCCCAGGTTGCCAATGCCGAACTGGCGATGGGAAAGGTAGGTGAAGCCAAACGCTCGCTGGCGGAGGCGATGCCGCTGCTTGAGAAAGCCGGTAACACGCATTCGCTCGGTATTTGCCAGAACCAGATGGGGGATATCCTCTTGGCGCAGGGAGATGAAAAGGAAGCGGCGGAATACTACCGCGAAGCGGCTGCGCTCTTCTTCATACAGGGCGATTTATATAATGAATCGCACGCGCGTGAGGGCCTCGGCAAGGCGCTCAAGACCTCTGCTCCGGACGAAGCGGTGCTCCATCTCGAACGCGTGAAGCAGCTCCAGGACTCTATCCATAGCCGCGAAACGGATGAAGCGATCAGCCGCTATAATGCTATCTATCATAACGATATCCTCCAGCAGGAGGCGCAGCGGGCGAGGGTCGAGAAACGGCGCGTACTCTGGATAGCCGTAGCGGCAGTCCTCGCCCTCGTTCTGATCATGGCTGCTGCGGCTTACTATACCTACAGGCGCCATAAGAGAAACGAACAGGAGTACAACCGCAATATATCATCCATGGAGGACAAATATTCCGAGGCGGACAGACGGTACCGGAATATCATGTCTGACCAGGTCTTCGCCAAAACGGAGATGACCGCGGACGACCGGCTCTTCCTCAACGACCTTGCGGAGGCCATCAGTGTGCTCTCCGAACAAGGAGAACTGGACCTCAAGACACTCGCCAAAACCATGCATGTCTCTGTCTCGGGTATGCGTACCAGACTCGACAAACTCATCTCCGAGACGCCGCAGTCTTATATCCTCAAGGTGCGTATGAGCAAAGCCAAATATCTCCTCCATAATTTCCGCGATATGCCTATCTCCGAGGTAGCCGAGAAATGCGGCTATATGCAGCTGCCTAATTTCACGCGAGCGGTCACCAAATACTACGGTGTCACCCCTACGCAGATAAGGAATACGGCGCCTGTAGAAATACCTAACCCCAAAGCATAATTTTTTTAATAAAATTAGTGAAAAGCGGTGTACAAATGTTGTATATCGCTTTTATTATGTATTTTTCTGTAATTTTATGATAAAAAATTGCACGTTATGATAAGCGCGCACAAAATGATAAAACTTTTGCATTTTGTGCTAACTATTTATTCGAAAAAAAGCAGTAATTTTGCCCGCAAAATCAACTATCTTCAAACAAGCGGCTCCGCCGCCAAACCATTATAACTAACTTCAAACAACATCAAACAATGAGAAAACTATTGTTCTTTGCCCTCATGGCAACATTAGGCATCTTCTTCACCGCCTGCGAACCCAAGCAGCCCGAAGAACCGGCTATCACCCTGCAGGGCATCAAACTCGCTCCGAGTTCCGTCACGCTGGAGGAAGGCGAGAGCGTCAAACTCCATGTGAAATACGAACCGGAGGAGGCGAAAGAGACAGCGCCCGCCGTTCTGTGGTACAGCGACAAGCAGCGTGTGGCTTCTGTCGATGAGGAAGGATTAGTAACTGCCGACCGGACCGGTACGGCTGTTATCACCGCTACCTGCGGCAAGTTCGAGGCAACCTGTACGGTAAATGTGTCCAAGAAAGACCTGCCCGGGCCGGATCCGTCGGTGTCGTTCTCTGTTTCTCCGAAGAATATAGAGGCTCCTGCTGAAGGCGGCACTTACGAGATAGTGGTCAAGAGCAATGCAGAATGGACTGCTGAGCTGGAGAACTCCACCTGGGCATCCCTCAATACCACTTCCGGCAGCGGCGACGCAACGCTCACACTTACTGTTGAAGGAACAGAAGAAGAAACTCCGGTTTCGCAGAACATCACGTTCACGGCGGGCAAAGGAAAATACTTCGTCTTAGTCAGCCGCGCCGGATATAAGAAAGTGGCTCAACTGAAGCTCGACAAGACGGAAGCGGACGTAGCGGTCAGCGGAGGAAGCGTCACCGTCAATGTGGAGAGCGAAGCCGAATGGA
>OCTW011609452.1_pt1 | contig 27144 bp, 23 predicted proteins | sample 1539671 | NCBI WGS metagenome assembly OCTW01 (sample SAMN02144230, study PRJEB22623) | gut metagenome | biome: sheep rumen | host: Ovis aries | place: New Zealand | reverse complement strand
TCCCACAGCTGCTGGAAGTAGTCGCTGGCGTAGAGCAGCTTGCCCCACTTAAATCCCAGCCACTCGATATCCCTCTTGATGGCCTCCACGTACTCCGTGTCCTCCTTCTGCGGGTTAGTATCGTCCATGCGCAGGTTGCACACGCCGCCGTACTTCTTGGCGATGCCGAAGTCCAGGGCTATAGCCTTGGCGTGACCAATGTGTAGGTAGCCGTTAGGCTCGGGTGGGAAACGCGTCTGCACCCTCTTGCCGTTGCGGCCCTCGGCCAGGTCTTTCTCCACCATCTCCTCAATAAAATTCAGAGACCTCTTCTCGCTGTCTTCAGCCTTTATAATATTGTTGTCTTTGCACATAAAAACGCAGTTTTTCTGATTTTGCCGCAAAATTAAGAATATTTTTCCATTCCCCATAGTGACAGAAAGAAATTCTTGGCATTTGTGATTTAGCCAAACCAAGTTATTTCACAACTTGACGATTTCACGACTTGACTGTTTAGCCAAGTCCGGAAGTGGGCACTGAAAGAAATTCCCAGAAATTATTCAAAAATTCCTAATTCCTAACTCCTAACTCCTAATTGCCGCTTCGCTCTCAGGCTCTTTTTTGTCAACCCGGCTTCGTCTGCGAAATCTGCTTCATCTGCGTAAATCTGCGCGTCGCGAAGCGACGACTCATCGCGCCGAAACGGTCCATTTCGGCGCGATGAGATTTGGGCTCTGCGCGATTAGATTTCGTTTCCTCGCGATAAAAAAGTCTGCCCTCGCGGTTATTTTCCCTTAAGTCCATTTTTCTGAATTTTATCTCCATATTACTGGGGGATGTCTCCTGCCCTTGCCTGCATTATCCTGCATACAGAATCATCTCTTTATCAACTCTTTAGTCGAAAAAATGTAGGAATGCAGGCAAAAAAACATTTTTTTTATATTAAAAATTGCTTCTGCGCTCCCCCATAAAAGCGACACTCCCAATGGTTGCCCGCTGGGTAGCGTCATTGTCACGCCTTGTCTATCAGTGCATTGCGTCCGCGTGCGCGCAGAGCATATATAACCTACATAGCCGAAGCCGTGTATCGATGGAATACACGAAAAATGAGCGAATAAGAAAATATTCGCTCATGTGTTCGAAAGGTCGACAATACTTGTTCGTATGTTCGTTCCAACTGCTATGTCATTACTTTATGATATATTATGTGTTAACTCGTTACTTTTGACGTTTCCCTATAAGCGTAATTCTCTCTGGCAGCCGCCAATTCTTCTTCGCTCAATGGAGTATTGGAATGTCTGAAAATGTAACCATTATACTGAGGCTTACCCGCAGATAAACATCTCCTGATACCTTCTGTTTGTAAACCATACGCCGCTGAGCATTCTGTTATCTTCAGGAATACATTGAGGTAATTTCCGTCAATGTCGAATACGTATATGGGACGTTTTGCCTCTTTCGTCAATGGTGCACCTTCTATTTTCTGTTTGGGTTGTTCTGTTGTCGCAAAGATAAAAATATAGCCATTGAGATTATACGTTATTTTGTCTTGACGAAGCATGGTTTTGATGGGACTGTCGCCAGCAAAGCCTAACTCGGTGACGATGTCGGAAATGCTTTCATATCTTTTTAAGAAATCTCCTTCTTTGGAATAGCAATCAATGAGTCGCTTACCATAGGTAAAGTCTCGTTCTATATTTGTTTGCGGTTTCTCTTCATGACCTCTGAAACCATATTCACATAGCCATTTTTTTTCAAGTGTAGCATTTGCTATCTTCTTTTGTGTTAATGACGAAGAGAGAGCTGCGCATTCTTCCAATGTCTTAGTAAAAAGGAATTCGCCAGTCGCTCTGGAATATACGTCAATGATACGTTTTCCATAATACATATCAGGCTCTATTTTCCCTGCTGATTCTTCATGGAGTCTAATACCATAGTCGGTGGTCCACAGAGTCCCATCCAAATCTTTCACTGTAGAGTACGACACATAGATTCTCTTCTCTGCACATTGCCTTATGGTTTTAGTAAACAAGAACTCACCTGTTAAGCGAGAATACACATCAAGTTCTAACATTTCTTGTTCTATGTATGGCTCCAGTTTTATACCATTTTTGTGGAGGTTAAAATGTATGTCGTCAATAGATTTACCAACAGGTTTTCCTTCGTTATTGAAGTATATTTTGCGAAGTACGAAATTGGTAGCGTCACAGTCCTTAATTGCTTCATGATAGTTGCCTCCTGAAAAACCAAAATGTTCCGAGATAGTTCCTAACTTTTTGTTTTCTGTTGGCAAGGCAAGTTTTTTAATCATCGCAAGAACATCGCACACGGGATTGTTTGGCAAAGGAACACCAACATTCTCGCATGTAGATTTCAGAAAGCGCATGTCAAAAGGCGCATTGTATGCAAAAAGGGGGTAGGAACCAATGAATTCGATGAACGTGTTGATGGCTTCTACTTTTGTTACGCCTGTATCCTTCAACTTTTCTATGTCTATACCATTGACACGTATAGCAGCTGATTCTACTACACAATTGGTAGATGGTTTTATGTAGATACTTTTAGTATCAATGGTTTCTCCTGTTAGAGTATTGTATTTTATAGCTCCTATTTGGAGAATCTCATGGCCTTGCTGAGGTGACAATCCAGAAGTTTCTGTATCAAAAACTACATAATAATCATATTTCGATAACTCTGGAATATAGGGTTTAATTGATGATTCTAAGTCAATGGGAGATGAAGAGATAATTTTTACCTTAAATCCGGAGGTTGATAAAACATGATGGGAATCTGTTGTTTCAGATGTCTCCTTTTTCAACAATTGAGCCAATTCGTGATTAGAGATATCGGCATCAACTAATACATTATTAGCGTTATCAAGAATTCCTTTCTGCTGAAGTTGCAACATCAAATTTCCTGATAGTTTATAACCTATTTGGAAATACCTTTGGATATCAGCGTTCTTACTTTTTCTTGTTTGTATTACAAAACGAGCCACATTCTCTAAGGTGGGAGTCTTGTCAACGGAAACATCGATGTTTGCTGACCTTCCCTTTATAGCATTGGCGCTCTGTTTAACCTCTTCTCTCGGCTTTCCGCCAAATAGGTCTTTTATAAAATCTATAATCGACATAAAACAATCATTTTGTTTGGTTCCACTAATAAAGAGTTTCCGCCTCTTCGCTAAGAGCGCGGAAACTCAAAGGCAAAAATACTAAAATATTTTAGATTCGGCAGAAAAAAGGACGGAGAATAGTTCCTATTATCGTATATTTGCAGCAGAAAATGATGACTGACATGAAAAGAGTGCTGACGATTTGTATGGCGTGGCTGCTTATGGCGGCAGCGAATGGCGAGGGGCTTTCGCCTCTGCGTGTGAAGGGCAACCAGCTGGTGGACAAGAGGGGGCAGAGGGTGCTGCTCCACGGCGTGATGGACACGCCTAACCCTTACTTCAACAGCTACCGCTGGGGCCACGGCTGCACGGACGAGAAGGCGGGAGACTGCATTGCCTACTTCGACAGGATTTTCACCGCTATCACCGACAGGGCGCAGGGCGCCTGCTGCAATGTGTTCAGGTTGCACCTCGACCCCTGTTGGACGAATGACCCGCATCTGCAGTCGGACGGCAAGGCGCAGGGCGAGGCGGACATCTCGCGCTTCAGCGCGGAGAGGCTTCGCAAGTATCTAGACGTGGTCTATTGGCCTATCATACGCAAGGCTCTCGACAGGGGGCTCTACGTTATAGTGCGTCCGCCGGGCGTGTGTCCGCATCATATTGAGGTGGGAGGCGAATACCAGAGGTATCTGCTCACGGTGTGGGATGTGGTGTCGCGCCACGACTCCATACGTGCCTACAGTGGTGTGGTTTCGCTGGAGCTGGCCAATGAGCCTGTGGATGTTATCCTGGCCGGAGGTAAGAGGGACAGCACGGCACTGCGCGACTTTTTTCAGCCGGTGCTGGACAAGGTGCGCAAGAACGGTTTCAAGGGGGTGGTGTGGATTCCGGGCAGCGGATGGCAGTCGCACTATGAGGACTATGCGCGCTGTCCTATCAAAGGAAAGAATTTCGGCTTCGCGGTGCATGTCTATCCCGGCTGGTATGGCGCCAGCGACGAGCATCCTGACCACGAGGCGTTCATACGGCAGTTTGGCAAACAGGTGCCGGTGGTGAGGACGCACCCTATTATGGTGACGGAGATTGACTGGAGTCCCGAGGTGCCGGGCAAGGGTAAAAAGAATGAATGGGGGAAGTATGTGCCTGCCAACATGGGCTCGTGGGGCACTGCCACGACGTCGAAATGGGGACTCGCCTTCAGGGCGGTCAAGGACTTCTACGGCAACATAGGCATGACTCTCACGAGCACCGACGACTACGTGGACATGCCTGAGTTTCTGCGTTCAGGTATTGTGCGGCCAGCCTTCGGCGCTGAGCCTGAGGCCTGCGGCAAGGCTTGCTTCGACTGGTACAGGGAAGAGAGATAAACGTTATTAGTTGATAATTGATAATTGAGGATTAAAAACGAAAACGATAACGAAAACTTTTTTGAACACGAATAACACGAATTAGACGAATCTGACGAAAACGATAATTGTTTAACCACGGATAATTCGGATTGAACGGATATTATCAAGAATTAGAGAATTTATCCACCAGTAAACAGTAAACGGTAAACCGAACCGCTAACCGATTCTCCCCCTTTAGGGGGATAAGAGGGGATCTCTGACTAAAGAAGGAGCTCACGCTTTGTGGCGTGAGCTCCTTGTTATTTCTTCCAGAATCGGCTGGTGATGTCTTCAAAGGTGCCATCGGGCTGCTTCTTGTAGAGCCGCTGGTTGGTGGTGGGCTGCTTCAGTGGGCCGAGGTGGCGTATGAAGGGGCCTACCTTGATATAGTCGAAGTCGGCCTTGTTGACGATGGATGGTATGCGCAATCGGCCGCTATACCATGCTACGCGGTACTTGGGGTGGGCCTGATGGATATATACTGCGAGTTCGTTGACGGCCTGGGGCTCTGCGTCACCGCCCATGAAGGCTATGCAGGTGATGTCGGTGCCGTACTGCTTGACAAAGCTGTCGATGGCGGCAGTGTCAAGCGGCGTGCCGCTGTCCTCCCACAGGTATTGGCTGTGGCATCCCGGACAGCGGCACGGGCAGTTGGAGATGTTGACGGCCAGGGTCACCTCGTCGGGTATCTCCTGAAAAACGATCCCTGAGTTTACAAACTTCATCAGAGTTAGGAGTTAGGAGTTAGGAGTTAGGAGTTTTTGAGTTAGGAGTTAGGAGTTAGGAGTTAGGAGTTTTTGAGTTAGGAGTTAGGAGTTAGGAGTTAGGGATTGCTTTGATGTTTTTGTTATGGACATAAATATTTTTTTCAATTCTTCGCAATCTGAGAAGATGGAGTTGAATTGCTCTTGTGATAGATGTCCGGCTCTGTGTAGCACTTCAAGCCAATACATGGTTTCTGCTGTTTCTTTGAGAGAAATGTAAATCTTGGACAAGAAATCTTTCTTGCTTATGCCGTATTGTGCTTCAGCCAAGTTTGCTCCTATGCTTGTGCCACTTCTAAGGATTTGTTTGGAGATAATGTGTTCCTTTTTCTCCTCATTAAGAAAAGAATATAGCTTGGTAATCTTAATAGAGAAGTCAAGTGATTTGTTGTAAATGAATGCTTTGAAATCTTCTATCATGGTTTTAGCTTCTGTCCTTAAATTAACTCCTCACTCCTCACTCCTCACTCCTCACTCCTAATTCCTCACTCCTCACTCTAATTGGCTTTTGCATAGTAGCGGCGTGCGGCCTCTTCCTGGCGGGGCTGCGAGAAGTTGCTGACACGCTTGAGGTAGCCGATGATGCGGGTCATGTAGTCCACATTCTTGCTGTGGCACTTGGGGCACTCCTTGAGGTAGCGCTTGTCGATATGGCCGCAGTCGTTGCAGACGGTGTTGGGGATGTTGAAGGTGAAATAGTTGCATCCTTCCTTGGCAGCTACCTTGAGCAGCTGTGCGTACTGCTGCTTGCTGAGGTGCTCCTCAAGGTTCATGTGGAGTGCTGAGCCACCGGTGAGGTGCTCAATGTAGGGCGCGCCGTGGAGCTTGAACTTGTCGATGATGGAGAGGCTGTCGTCTTCCACTACGTAGAAATAGCTGTTGTAGCAGTCGCGCGGCACGAAGTAGCCGTCCTCACGGTCCCACTTGGCATGCTTGACGCCTACGTTCTCGGCGGGAATCATCTCGCAGTTGAACATCACGTCCTTGGTGCGGTACTGCTTGTTGTACTTCTCGATGAGGCCGAGGATGCCCTGTACGAATTTTTTATACTCTTCGTTGGGGGTGATGCGCAGACCCATGAATTCGGCTGCCTCTACGAGACCGTTGATGCCGATGGTGAGGTACTGGCGGGCGATGTTGATGTAGCCGGCATCAAAGAGGGGCAGCATGCCTGCCTTCTGCAGCTCCTTGAGGTTTTCGTTGTAGGCGAGCTGCACCTTGTGGCAGAGGTCGATGATGCCGCCGAGGTACTCAAGATAGTCGAGCTTATGATTGACGGCATATTGGATGCAGCGGTTGAGGTTGATGGTGAGCACTGACTTGGAGCCTGTGCTGACGCCGCCGGCGCCGAGGGTGTAGCTGAAGCCGTTGTCGGTAATCTCATTGCGCAGACGGCAGCAGCTGGAGAGGGAGTCGGCATTGTCGCTCATGTAGGTAAAGAATGAGTGCCCCTCGGAGTACATCTCGGCAGTGAAGTCGCCCCATTCCTGGTCGAGGCAGTTGCCCTCCTTGTCGGTGAGCAGGGCCATGGTCTCAACGGGGAAGGTGAGCATGGTCTTGGTGCGCTCCTTGTTGAACCACTTCATAAAGCGTTTCTGCAGCCAGCTGAGGCCTGCCCAGTCGGGCTTGGAGCCGTCGGGGAAATAGAAGTCGCCGAAGATAGACTCGAAGTAGTAGCGGTCATAGTATGCCACGTTCCAGAAGACGGCCTGGTAGTTGCGCGCGCCGGTGGGCTGGTTGAGTGTATAGACAATCTGCTCAAAGTAGTCGGTGATGACTTTGTCGAGCGTGCGATGCTTGAGGCTCAAGTCTGCCTGCTGGTCAACACGGGTATAGTAGTCAAGGCCGTACTCCTTGCCCAGGAAGTAGTTCATATACATCAGGAACTCGGGGGTGGCGCAGGCACCGCTGAGCATGGAGCTGACCATGAAGACCATGTTGACGAAGCCTCCGCAGAAGGACTTGAGGTTGGTGGGTGCGGTAGAGTTACCACCGATGGACTTGGTGCCGTCGATGAGCCAGGGGTACATGGTGATGCTGGCGCAATAGTTGGCAAGGGATGTCTCATCGTTCTTATATATAAAGTGGTGGGTGAGTTTGTCGATATACTCATCGGCCAACTGCTTGCCATACATTTTCTTGATGCGGTCGGTGAGGAGGCGGCGGTTGAGGCGGATGAAGTTTGACTTGGGCAGCTCGCCGATGAGGGTGGCTATGTTCTTGTGTTCCACATTGGCATTGGCATCGTACTTGGAGCCTGTGGCGGCATTGACGGAATCGCAATACTCGGAGAGGAACTGCAGTTTTTGGAGTGTCTCGCGGTCCTCGGAGTGCTGCTGGCGATAGAGGATGAAAGATTTGGCCACTCGGTAGTATCCCTCGCGCATCAGGGCTTCCTCTACCTGATTCTGGATGTCCTCAACCTTGATGTCGTTGCGGATGTCGAGATGGTTGATGATCTTGGAGATGGTGCCGAGGTCGGCAGGCTCCTCTACGCTGTCGAAGGCTTTGATGATGGCGTTCATAATCTTGTCCAGGGAGAAACTGTCCTTGGAGCCATCGCGCTTAGTGATAGTGAAGTTTTTTATTTCCATTTGTATTTGTTATTTATTTGATTTTGTTTCGTATGGTGGAAAAAGGGAATGTGTGGTTGTTTCTTCTTGCTGGAAGTTTTCCTGTTTTGGGAAACTTTTTTCTGTGGTTGTTGAAAAAAGTTTTCCGTTTTGGAAAACTAAAACTGGTTACAAAGGTAATGAATTTTCTAAATACGCCAACATTTTTTCTGCGACTTTTTTAAAACTTTTTTTAATGTACAATCCATACCCTTTCGCCTGAGTCCGATAGTTATTGCTTTTCGGTATGTTGATGATGGGCGATATTTAGTTTCATGTGAGTTGCGATGGGGATGATACTTTGATGATTTGCAAAATGTTTGTTATGTTTGTGATTTCTTTGAATGTTTTTTTGACAGTTTTCAGAAAATATGTTGTAACTTTGCGGATACGAAAAGCGAGAACGATATGATATACCGTAGGTTGGGACGCACTGGGTTGCAGGTGAGCGTGATTGCGCTGGGCTGTGAGGGCTTCATAGGAAAGAATGAGGCTGAGGTGCTGAAGGATATGGATTTTGCGATTAGCGAAGGTGTGAACTTTGTAGATATGTACACGTCGAACCCTGATGTGCGCCGCAATATTGGCACTGCGCTGAAGGGAAGGCGTGAGCAGTTTGTGATACAGGGTCACCTGTGCACCACATGGGAGAACGATCAGTACCTACGCACGCGCGATATAAATAAGGTGGTGCCGGCATTTGATGAACTGCTGGAGCAGATGCAGACAGACTATATGGACATTGGCATGATTCACTATGTGGATGCGATGGATGACTATGAGGCTGTTATGCAAGGGCCCGTGATGGAATTTGCCAAACAACTGAAGGTTGAGGGCCGTATTCATTATATTGGAATGAGTTCGCATAACCCCAAGGTAGCCATTCGTGCTGCGGAGAGCGGACTGATTGATGTGCTGATGTTTAGTGTAAATCCTGCCTATGACCTGCAACCAGCTAACGAAGATGTAAATGTCTTCTGGGATGAGAATGCATGGAAACAGACTCTGAATAACATTGACCCTGATCGTGAGCATCTATACTCGCTGTGTGAACAGTTGGGAGTGGGCCTGGACGTGATGAAACCTTACGGTGGCGGCGATCTGCTGAGCGAGGAGCGTTCACCATTTGGCAAAGCCATAAGCCCTGTGCAGTGTATTGACTATGCACTGAGCCGGCCGGGAGTGCAGAGCGTGATGGTTGGCGTGCATTGTCAGGACGAGCTGAAGCAGGCATTGGCCTGGCTTACAGCTACTGACGAGGAACGCGATTATACTGAGGCCATGCGTGGAGTGACGCGTTATTCATGGAAAGGTCATTGTATGTATTGTGGCCACTGTGCTCCGTGCAGTGTTGGAATAGACATTGCCAGCGTAAATAAATTTTATAACCTTTGTGAAGCTCAGGGCACAATACCAGAGACAGTGCGCGATCACTATGGGCTGCTTAAGCATCATGCCAGTGAGTGCATACAATGTGGACTATGTGAGGAGCGTTGCCCGTTTGGAGTGAACATCATTGAGAGTATGGGCTGCGCCGCTGAGAAATTTGGCTATTAACAATGAATTTTTTTATAATTATGGAGAAGAGAGTCAGACTATATGCGTTTGATTACAACGAGGTTAGGACATACCTGTGGGCCGCGCTGTTCGTGGTCTGCAATATGGCGTTGCCTCAGGTGGCTCACCTTGTTCCGCAGGGCGGTATCATCTTTGCGCCATTGTCATTGGTTATTCTTGTGGGCGCCTGCAAGTTGGGATGGAAGACAGCTCTGTTGGCTGCCGTGGTTTCCCCACTGGTAAACAATATTATATTTGGTATGCCTGCATGGGATGTGCTACCCATCATGGCTGTGAAACTGGCTGTATTGGCCATAGCTGCCGGGCTGGCTGTTCAACGCATGCAAGATGTTACGCTGTGGCTACTCTGTAGCGTTGTGCTGATAAGCGAAATGCTGGGTGGACTGGCTGAGCTGGCATTTACGGGAGGATTGCACGCCACAATTGCCGACTTCACCATCGGTTGGCCGGGACTGTTGTTACAGGTTGTCGGCGGTTATCTTATCGTTAACCGCATCTGGAAGTGGTAAAAAAAGGGAAATTGTTACCCGTACTAATTTTAAGGCTTTCCCCTGGCTGTTACTCAATTTCGTCAGGGGAGACGAGGCCGTGCTGTACGGCGTAGATAGTCAGTTTGGAAAGCGACTGAGAGTTGAGCTTCTGCATGATGTGCTTGCGGTGAGTGATGGCTGTGTTGATGCTGATATGCAAGCGGTCGGCAATCTCCTTGTTAATCATTCCCTTGGCCAGCAGGGTAAGTACCTCTTTCTCGCGAACAGTGAGTAGGCTGGCTTGCTGTGCTGCAACATGGCGGATGGCTTGCGGATAATTGGTGTAGTCATGGTGACCTGCCTGTTGTGCTTTCAGCAACTGGTTGAGGATTGTCTCACGTGGCTGGAGCATATTGATAGTGCGGAAGTTTGAAAGTGGTGCAAGTGTTGGGTGAGAAGAGAAGTTCTCGGTGTCTTGCAGAATGATTGTTTTGCGTAGGTGTTGGTTGAAGAAGTTGGGATTTTCTTTGTAGGCTGCTGGTGTGATGAAGTAATGAACATAGTCTCCCTGCATTTCGGCAGTTGAATTGAGGGTGGCATATTGGGCAAAAGGCATGACCTCCTCAAGCATTTGCTTTAGGCCTTCAATCATGAGTGAATTTTTGCCGATGATGGCTATGCGTGGAGACATTTTATTTAAGGTATGGATTATAGCGTCTTTCCTGTTCTATTGTGGTGCTGCCACCATGGCCAGGATATACCACGGTGTTGTCGGGCAGGGTCATCACCTTGTTTTGTAGACTGCTGATGAGGTCTAAGGCGTTGCCGCCAGGGAAGTCGGTGCGTCCAATGGATTGCTCAAAGAGGTTGTCGCCAGAGAAGAGAACGGCTTCTTCGCGACAGTAGAAACAGATGCCGCCCGGAGTATGGCCTGGGGTCTCAATGACTCTGAGCTTGTGCGTACCGAAGCTGATGATGTCGTCTTCGTTTAGGGTAGGGGCAAGGGGAGCTGTTTCTACTTTGAGGCGGCGTCCAAGTATGCTTTGCACCTGTAGGGAGAGATTAGTGTAGAGTTCGGCGTCACCAGTACTGATTTCGGGTTTCAGTCCATAGACTTGGTAGATGTGGGCATTGCCCATGGTGTGGTCAAAATGGGCGTGGGTGTTGAGCGAATGGGTAAGGGTGAGATCATTGCGGCTGATATAGTCGTCAATGGCTTCGTGCTCTCCACGTATACAGGCTCCGTCGTCAATGATGATGGCTTGTTTGGTTTCATCGCTGACCACATAGCAGTTTTCCTCTACCATATTTACAACAAAGCATTTGATATTGAGCATAGCTTAAATAGGGATATAGAGTATTTTCTTTGTCTCGAAGTAGGGCTCACTGAAGAAGTCACTTATGTTTGTTAGTTCATACCATCGGTTGAGTGTTGCTAATTCTTGGCTAAGGTCGCCACCTTTAAGGCAGATGATTCCGTTGGGAATGGCGTTACTATGTTTGCGACTGATATTTTTTTGTACAAGGTGCAGAAGTTCCGGGGCGTTCATTACAGCGCGACTAATTACGAAGTCGTAGTGGCCTCGCTCTTCCTTGGCGTTTCTATGTGTGCATTTCACATTGTTAAGACCAATAGCCTTGGCAACTTCGGTGGCTACATGTATCTTTTTGCCTATACTGTCGATGAGGTGGAACTGGCACTGGGGGAAGAGGATAGCAAGCGGGATGCCCGGAAATCCGCCGCCAGTGCCAATGTCAAGGATAGTGGTGTCAGGACGGAAACTGATATATTTCCCAATGCTCAGTGAGTGGAGCACGTGGTGCTCGAAGAGGTTGTCAATGTCTTTGCGCGAGATGACATTGATTTTGTCGTTCCACTCGCGGTAGAGCTCATCGAGCCTGGTCATTTGCGCCACCTGCTCCGCACTGAGCTTAGGGAAATATGTTGTTATCTTAGTAAGCAAAGAGGGGATAGTCTTTCATGGTGGCGTTAACTTCGCCGCGCACCTTGGCGATTACATTTTCATCTTCGGGGGCATTGAGCACTTCTTCTATCCATGCTGCTATCTGCACCATAAGCTCTTCTTTTGCACCACGTGTTGTGATGGCGGGAGTGCCGAGACGGATGCCGGAGGTCTGGAAGGCGCTGCGGCTGTCGAAGGGTACCATGTTCTTGTTAACAGTTATGTCGGCTGCAACGAGAGCGTTCTCAGCTACTTTGCCTGTGAGTTCGGGATACTTGGGACGTAGGTCGATAAGCATAGAGTGGTTGTCAGTGCCGCCACTTACCACACCAAAACCGCGCTTTACGAGTTCATCAGCCAGAACAGCAGCATTTTTCTTAACCTGCTTGGCATACTCTTTGAACTCCGGCTGCATAATCTCGCCGAAGGCCACAGCTTTGGCTGCGATGACGTGCTCTAATGGTCCTCCCTGGATGCCAGGGAATACGGCACTGTTAAGCAGTTGGCTCATCATCTTAATCTGGCCCTTGGGAGTGGTGAGTCCCCAGGGATTCTCGAAATCCTTGCCCATAAGGATAAGGCCACCGCGTGGACCGCGGAGAGTCTTATGTGTGGTGGATGTTACGATGTGTGCGTACTTGACGGGGTTGTCAAGCAGACCGGCGGCAATAAGACCGGCAGGGTGAGCCATGTCAACCATAAAGATGGCACCTACCTTGTCGGCTATGGCACGCATACGGGCGTAGTCCCACTCACGGCTGTAGGCAGAGCCACCGCCTACTATGAGCTTAGGCTTGTGCTGGAGGGCCAGTTGTTCCATCTCGTCATAGTCCACGCGGCCGGTTTCACGATTGAGGTTATAGCCAACGGGGTTGTAGAGAATGCCGGATGTGTTGACCTTGGAACCATGACTGAGGTGGCCACCATGGTCAAGGTTAAGACCCATGAATGTATCGCCGGGCTTGAGTACAGCAAGGAACACGGCTGCATTGGCCTGTGCGCCGGAGTGTGGCTGTACGTTGGCATACTCTGCGCCAAAAATCTTCTTGGCACGTTCAATGGCGATGGTTTCGCTTTGGTCCACGTTGATACAGCCGCCGTAGTAGCGTTTACCAGGGTAGCCCTCAGCGTACTTGTTGGTCAGGACGGAGCCCATGGCTTCCATTACCTGATCGCTTACAAAATTCTCTGAGGCGATAAGCTCAATGCCTTTAAGCTGGCGTTGACGCTCGGCCTCAATGATGTTAAAAATTTCGGTGTCTCTTTTCATTGTTATATGATTTATATGTATGTTTGTCTATTTGAGTTTGGCATCCTTTATTTGCTGTTCCTTCTCGCAATAGTGGCACTTAATTACACCATTGTGCTTGTCGATGACGTTGAACACCGTGTGCATCGGTTCATTGTTGGTAATGCACTTGGGGTTGGCGCAGCGGATGATGTCTCGTAGTTCTTCAGGCATACGCACTTGTTTCTTCTCTACCACCTCATAGTCACGGATGATGCAGAGGGTTACGTCGGGGGCTATGACTGAGAGCTTGTTAAGTTCATCATCGGAGAAGAATTTGTTGGCTACCTTGATGATGGTTTTGTGCCCCATCTTCTTGCTTTCCAGATTGATGCCAATCATTACTGTGGAACTTACATTGTTGAGTTTGAGCAATGTTACGACATCATTAGTGCGCTCGCAGGGGATATGGTCTATCACGGTGCCGTTCTCCAGTGCCGACACCAGCAGTTGCTTGTTCATTTATATGATGGTTTTGTCATTGGTTATATCATCGAGTGTCAGTCCCAGCACATCGCTGATGAGTGCTTCACGGGCGTAAAGACCGTTTTGTGCCTGCTGGAAGTAGTATGCGTGGGGATTATCATCAACGTCAGCGGTAATTTCATTGATGCGGGGTAGGGGATGGAGTATCTTCATATTGGGGCGTGCCTTGCTGAGCATGTCGGAGCTGAGGATATAGGTATCCTTTACGCGTTCATACTCCATGAGGTCAGTGAAGCGCTCCTTTTGTACGCGGGTCATGTAGAGGATATCGGCTCCACTGATGGTATCTTCATTGAAGTCAGTGCCCTCGGTGAAACGTATGCCGTTCTGGCGGCAGTATATTTTATATTCTTCGGGCATTTTCAGTTCCTTGGGGGCAATGAAGTGGAAAGTGGGGTTGAAGTGGCGCATGGCCATTAGCAGCGAGTGGACAGTGCGCCCATACTTGAGGTCACCTACCAGATGGATGTTAAGATTGTCGAGCATGCCCTGAGTCTTATAGATAGAGTACATATCGAGCATGGTTTGCGAGGGGTGCTGGTTGCTACCGTCGCCAGCATTGATAATGGGCACATTGGTCACCTCGCTTGCATAGCGGGCGGCACCTTCCAGATAATGGCGCATCACTATTACGTCGGCATAGTTACTAACCATTTTGATGGTGTCTTTGAGACTCTCACCCTTGGTACCGCTGGTAATCTTTGGGTCGGCAAAACCAATGACTCGTGCACCGAGTCGGTTGGCTGCGGTCTCAAAGCTGAGTCGGGTGCGGGTGGAGGGCTCGAAAAAAAGAGTGGCCACCACCTTGCCCTCCAGTATGCGGCGGTTGGGGTGTTGCTCAAATTGGGCTGCCATTTTGAGGAGGTATTCAATTTTCTCTCTCGTTAGGTGCGCCAGGGTTATCACGCTTCTGTTTTCTGACATTTTTATTTAGATATTTTAGGCAGTATTAATGAATATCAAATGACCAGTCCAATCCCATTGACAGGTATTCCTTGAATTGTATCTTGGCATGGCTCTTGTCGCTGTGGTAGGCGTCGTCAAAGCGTGGGTAAAGATATAATGTGCTTGACAGGAACTTGTTGATCTTGAAACTAAAGGTGTTTTCCCATTCTGCCACTACGCTTTTGTAGTTGGTGAAACAGAACAGGCGTGATGTCCATGTAAGCTCCTTGCATATTTTCCAGTCAATGTTACAGGTGATGTTGGAACCAATCTTTTCATAGCTGTGATGGCGTCCAGGTACACCATAGCGGCCAGTGAGGTTGTGACGCCCTACATATATGAAGTCGTAGGACAAGGGCGCCAGGACTATGGTAAGGTTGTATTTTCGTTTGTTTTGCTTGTAGTCCATACCGACTGAGAGCAGGCTCTCAAATGGCGACATGAAGTCGGAGTAGATATAGTCGCTGTTGTTGGCATATTTACGATAGAACTGTGTCCAGCTTTGAAGTGATACTGTATAGTACCAATGTCCGCTGGCCCTGATGCCCAACTTATTGGTCATGCGCAGAAGGTCGGTGTTGGTCTTGAAGCTATGATAGGTGTCGTCTTTGTTGGTTTGGAAACCAAGGTTCATCTCCAGTTTGTTGTCCCACTGCACTTTTTGCTTGTTATTGTAATTGGCCCAGAATGTGGAGTTGTATATCATAGAGTTGCTACTTGTTCCGCCTTTATACCAGTTGTCGCTGATATAGTTCTGCATCAACTGAAGTTTCAGTTTGCCGCCAAAAGTCCAGAAGTTAGGCTTGCGACTAATGGCCACGATAGGTTCAACCACGCCTTCTACCTCCTGTGTCTTTACCTTGTCAGAAACCGTGGCCTTATAGTCGAGTTTTTTATTGATATCGGTACGTACTCTGCCCTCTTTTTCCAGGTCAGCTTCGGTAAGGTGCACCATGTGGGGGTGCTGCGTGTAGAGTTTGAGGAAGAAATCGTTGATGCTGTTGTTTAGCTTGAGGTCTTGGCATAGGGTGGGCTCTTGCTCGCCACTTAAGACAGAAGGGCGGATGTCCATGGCCTGCTTGAGTGAACTGCGATAGAGCATCGGGCTGACAAAGAGTCGATAGTAATATGGGTTGACCAACAGGTCCTTATTGTTGCTGATGTCTGCGGAAGTGGTCAGTGAGTCAAATTTTGCCCCGAGTGCAGTTAGTGAGTCAGAATACTGCTGCGCAATCCGACTAAAGGTATCTTGCTGTCGCACTGTAGGGACGGCAGCGTATTTTCTGCGCTGTGCCGAAACAGTTATGGTCAGCAGAAATACTAAGAAAGAAATAATGAGATATTTTGGCAGTTGGCCCATAGTCTTTATGTCTTTGTGCGCATCGCGCCTGCGTACGCGTCTATGTATATCTGTGCAAAGTTACGTAATCTTTGCAACATACTCACTAAAAATGTTCGTTTTATTTTATCAACAGACGTGTATTCACCATAAAGTAAGGCAAGCCTTCCGTTTATATGGCTTAACTGAAATGTTGCTTCTTACCTATATATTATCAGGATTTAAGATTTTTTCCTTAGAATAAAAAGTCGGGCCGCACAGTGTGCAGCCCGACAAATCAGCTATTGACGTTTCGCTATTATTTCTTTATAACCTTGCCGTTGTGGATATAGAGCCCCGTGAAAGGTCGCTCTATCTTCCTTCCTTGCAGGTCATATGTTGATTTATCATTAATCATAGGGTGCTGGGTATTATCTTCTATTCTTTGCTTACTGTTCTCAATTCCAGTAGGCTCATCACTGAAGTCAAAGATGATGTTGCCAGTTGGTGCATCGTCGCCCAGTTCCAGATAGACGCTGTTAGCGGGCACGTTGCCGATGAGTGCCTTGCTAAAGCAACCTCCTTCGTTGGTGCTTAATGTATATATGGTACCCTTGAGGCCCGATGCAGCGAAATAGGTGCCGTGGAGCATATTGTCCTCAATACTTTTTCCGCTTGGAGCCGCTATTTCAAGGTCGAGTTGCTGATTGGCCTCTCCACATATAAGAGCAGGGGTACCGGCTGGCAGGCGGTCATAGACGCGGAGGAAGCAAGCGGTGTTGCCGTCAAGGTGATCAACGACATATACTTTCAAATCTTCGGGCACAATGATGTCGAAAGCATAATTCACGCCCCTCATTCCTGCGCTGTTGAGCGTAAGCTTGATGTTGTCAATCAGCTGCATCTGGAACTGCGCGTTGCTGTTGCCATAGTATGCCGTAGTGTTGGCGTAGAGTGAAGACAGGGCCATTCCTCCATACTGTGTGGAGGAGATAGAGAATACGCCGGGATTGTCTTCGCTTACATAGTAACGACCGGCTTGCTTGGTCTTGCTGCGAGCCTGTGTTATCTCGTTGCCGGCATTCCTGCCCAGACGTCCAAGGCTAACATCCTGACTGGTGGGGCTGAGGGCTTCACCATAGGCTGCAAAGGACCATATTTGAGTCACATCGTTGTCTGTCTGGGCCTTAAACTCGGTGGAAGGATTGTTATTGGCCGTAAGTATGGGAGTGTTACTCTTATTGCTGGACGTAGACTTTATACGATATACATACTTAGTTGGGTCGAAGGGGATACGCTGGCAGCTGTCAACGGCTTTGTAGAGTAGGGCGCGGTTGTCGATGCTGATGTTGCCGTTGTTATAGAGTGCTGTTAGGCGGTCGCGCTCTTGGCCGGCAGGCACGGAGCCTACCAGTCCCTCGCTAACATTGAGTATGTCGCGCAACTTGGCTACATAGCTGTCAAACTTGGCGTAATCTACGCATTTGCCGATTACGTACTTGGCCTCTGCGTCAGAGGGAATGAGATAGTAGTTGTCATAAAGGTCAAAGTAGCTGCCCTGATTGCCGACGCTGACTGTTTTTACGGGGTGCTGAGCATCGGTGGGGTCGAGGGTAATGTATTTCTTTTTGCTGCTGATGAGCACAGCATTGTCGCGAATCATGTAGCTGACGTCAACCTCGCTCGGCGTGTCGCTGAGGAAGTTTTCTGCCTCAGAGTCAAAGTATTTGCGCAGTCCGGGATTATATAGGTAGTATTTCTTGTAGCCTTCAGCCTGTATAATCATCCAGTTGTTACGCAGCTGGGTTACATCAACATTCTTCTTATATTCGTCGAGGCTACCGCTTACCGTTGCTTGGCCAACTGTCAGATGCCCGTCGGTAGTGGCAGCCAGTTTGCCGTAGCCATTGTGACTGCTGAGCTGATAGCGGTGTAGCGAGTTGATATAATATTTGCCGGAGACATGACCGTATTTCAACGGTGTGCTGGTCTGGTTGATTTTGTTGATGACGTTAGCTATCTCGTCGATGTCACCATTGCCGTCATTATAGGCCTTGCGCAATTCCACCAGATCTTCGGCGGGGTATGAGTCAAAGCAGTTGGCGTTGTCGAGCAGTTGCTTGGCGTAATCATAAATCTTACTCGGGCTGACATTGGTTGACAGCGTCAGCTCATTGATGTTCATCATGGCACCGAAACCTTCAGTAAATTCAATCTTGAAGTATTGGGAGTTGACGCGCGATGTCAATACTGCAGTGCTCTCCGCTGCTCTTTCAAACTCCACGGTGTCGCTGGCGAGGGTCCAATTGCTGCCGTCTTCAGAGGTATAAATCACCGCCTTGGCCGGCCAGTAAAGGTAGGACTTCTTGTCTGTATATACGCTTATCTCGCTAATAGAAGCGCGCGAGGGTGCCTTCAGGGCAATCCAGTGAGGATACATCAAGCCGCCATTACGCCATTTGTTGCGCCAGAATGTCTTGCGGTCGCCGTCGATGGCCTGCTTGGCAAAGCCGTTGGCTCCGTCATTCTCTTCCTGATCGGAGAAGCCTATCAGTTCCCACTTTGTCAAGTCGTAGGTCTCGCCAGTGGACTTTAGTCGTAAGTCAGCCTGTCGTGCGGCATCCTTCTTGATGGCCTGATTGATTCGTGCAATCTTTGAGTCAATGTCAATGGTGTCAACACATGATTGGTCGAGCGGCGCGCCCACAAACTGTGCCGAGTCGTTGACCGTGGAGGTAAAGGCACCGTGCTCCATATAGAAGGCGTTGGTGAAAGCCTCTGTGGCGCCGTGACCATAGTCGTGACGTGCTGTGCGCGCCGAGCCGCCGTCGTTGTTGGTAAACGAGTAACCTGACACGCTATACCATTTGCCGCTGGCTGCCGAGCGCATATACCCCTTGCGCCAATAGCCGCGCGTGTAGATTTCGCCACACTCCCCATAGTTCTCAAGGAAGGAGTAGAACGATGAGAAGAGGTAGGGTCTGCCGGCTACGCGGTGGGTAGCCAGGTAAGTCCAGTCAGGGTCATCCTCCATCTTATACCATGCTGTAACGATAGAGTTCTCAAAGACAAATGTAGAGTCGTTGCCATTCTGGTCTTTCTCCGTTACTGTGGTCTGCTCGGGGCGTGTGTTAAACAGAAACTGCACCCACTTGTCAGGCTCCCACCATTTGCCCTCGGTGTACATTGCCTGAATGCCTGTCTTCTCTCCGCCGAAGCGATTGATGCTGATGTTAGGGTCGCTGTCCATATTGCCTGAACGCAGATACTCCGGCAGGTTGGGGTTAGTGTCAACATCGCCTTTGTCCCACATAGAGAAGATGACCTTATAGTTCTTGTCGCCGTTGAATGGTCCGTCATATTGAATGCCCATGTATCCTCCCATCAGACCCATCGTTTCCAGGTAGGTAGCTACTCTCAGATACTGCGAGGGGTACCTCACCTCCTGGTACGACCAGTCGAAGCATTCGCCTGTGGGGCCCAGAGGGTCATTAGGGTAGCGTGCCCACAGGTGAGTGGAGGCAGCCATAAAGCGAAGCGATGTCACGATTTCATTGGGTGACTCGCGCTTAAACTCCAACTTGATGATTGCGTTAATGCTCGACGGTTTGCTGCTTGTAAATTCGAATCGATACCATTTGTCGGCAGGAAACTTCACGTCTTTAATCAGTTGCAATTCAGCATTAGAGGAACCTCCAGAGGTCGTCATCTCGTTTTCCACAATCATCTTGTTGTCGTCTGGGTCAGTCACTCTTAGGCGTAGGGGTGCTGATGTCTTGGTGCTGACGAACGCACTCATGCAGATATATCCCTCTGGCACATGCAGGTAGTAGCACACCTGAGCATCGTTGCGCGAAGGCCAATAGAAGGAGCCTGTGCCTTCCCTTACTCCGGTGTCGTAGTGCTTGCCGCCAACCTCCACGAAGCAGCGCTGGCCATAGATGACGTCAGTGGTCGATTGGTAAGTCTGAGCAACGGCAGTCTCGCCAATCATTAAGGCTGCCACGATAGAAATAGTCTTTCTCAGTTTCATTTTATATTGATTTTTGTTTTTATTACTTTGATAGTCTATTACTTGATTCGCTTTTCTATTCTTGCAAACAGCTCGTTGACATAGTCAACTGTCTTCTTCCTAAACTTGCCGCTGCCCTTGCGCAGAGCCATTTTGTCCTTAGTGAGGGCATATTTATCAGTAATCCATTCCTCAGCCTTATAGCCGAAGCCAAATTCCTCATAGCTGTAGGCAATGAGCCACAGGCGCAGCTTGGCAGTGCCGCCTTCCATGTGGGCAAAATACTGATAGCGTATCAGGGCGGAGTCTGTCTCCCACTTTGTTTTCCTGAAGAATATAGGCTCGCATATAGTGGCAATCAACGTGTCAGGCCCCTCTTGCAAGATGCGTGAAATCTCGTGGGCGCTCTGTGGGCTGTCAATAATTTCCTTTGCAACATCCTTGATAATGTCAAAGGTGGCAGCACCGCCCTCAAAAGAGTGCTCAAAGCACACTATGCCCTCGGTGGTTGTGGGTACTGCTCCGCTCAGGTAGGGGACATTCATGTTTTCAGCAATGTCGGCGGCTTTCTCCTTGGTCGTGATGCTGCCGTCCTTTGCCTTGACGTAGTAAGTTTTCTCCTTTGCTATCTTCTCCTTTTTTCCTTTTTCTTTTTTAGCGTTCTCTTTCCTTGCCTTTCGGGCGGCTTTGCGTGCAGCTGCTTTCTGTGCGGTTTTGGAGTTGCGGTAGTTTTCGCGCAGATAAGAGTTGTCTGTATTCATTTGTGCCTGAGTCACAGTGGTGCACATCAAAGCAACAAGAATGATGATTATAAGTCTCATGACGTTAGTGGTTTGCTCAGTCATATTTATTATATCAAAAAGTAACTGCTACAAAGGTAGCAATTACTTTCCGATAAAACATACAATCGATGTGGAAAATCGTATTTATGCCTATTCCTGCTTAAGGATTTGCATGCCTTTCAGCAGTGCTTCCTCATTCATGGGAATCAGATTGTGGTGCCTTTCGGGCAGAGTCTTGTACAGTGCCTTCTTGATATGCTCCACTGACACAATGGGGTTGGCTTTGATAAGTCCTCCCAGAATAATCATATTGAAAGTTTTTATGTTCTTCATCTCGGCGGCAGCCTCCATGGCGTCCATGCTATAGATGGTGACATCATCGCGTTTTGGCGGTTCTATTATACTGCTGTTGTCGTAGATCAGAATACCGCCAGGCTTTATGGCTGGCAAGAATTTCTCTATCGATGGTTGGTTGAGTAGCACGGCTATCGAGTAGTGGCTAACGATAGGTGATGGCACTTTGCGGTCGCTGACTATCACAGTGCAGTTGGCTGTGCCGCCCCTTTGTTCGGGACCATAGGCAGGCAGCCACGAAACTTCCTTGCCCTCCATCATGGCGGCATAGGCCAGCAGCTTGCCCATCGACAGCACGCCTTGGCCGCCAAATCCAGACATTATTATTTCTTCTTTCATCTTCTTATTCCTTACTCCTTATTTCCTGTGTGTCCTTAAGGTCTCCCAGGCGATAGTATTTGAACATGTTTTCTTCCATCCACTTGTTGGCCTTAACGGGGCTTGTCTTCCATCCGGCAGAACAGGTGGATACTATCTCTACCATGTTGGAGCCGATGCCATTCATGCTATTCTCAAACGCTTTGCGTATGGCGCGCTTGGCCTTGCGTATGGCGGCTACGGTGTGCACGCTCTGTCTGGTTACGTAGGCCGTTCCTTCCAGGTTTACGGCCAGGTCAGTCATATTGAGGGGGTAGCCGTGCAGGTTGACATCGCGTCCGTATGGACAGGTGGCAGTCTTCATGCCAACAAGGGTGGTGGGGGCCATCTGACCTCCAGTCATGCCGTAGATGGCATTGTTGATAAATATCACCGTTATCTTTTCGCCACGGTTGAGGGCGTGTATAGTCTCACAGGCTCCTATGCAGGCCAGATCGCCGTCACCCTGGTAGGTAAACACCAGTCGGTCGGGCCACAGGCGCTTGAGTGCCGTGGCAACGGCAGGAGCACGGCCATGGGCAGCCTCCTGCCAGTCAATGTCAAGATAGCGATAGGCAAACACGGCGCAACCTACGGGACACACGCCGACTGTCTTCTCTTCCATCTGCATCTCTTCTATCACTTCAGCGATAATCTTATGTACCATGCCATGGGAGCATCCGGGGCAGTAGTGCATCGGCGCATCGTTCATCAGTGTCGGCTTGGCGCAGACAAGGTTTTCGGGCCTTATTATTTCCTCTTTGGTCATATTATTATCTAATGTGTTCTCTACTCTTTAATCTCTGTTTCTATAGGTAATACGTATCATCACCTCAGCCAGTTTAACCATTACAGCCACACTGCCAATGGTGAAGATTGCGAATTGTCTGTTTTGCCCTTTGTAGAAAAAGAATACCAGCACCGTAGCCACAGCCAGCAGCATAAAGATTATGTTGAGCACATTGCGCAGTCTGAGGTGTCGTGGCCTTTGTTTCATGGGGCTTATGAATTATCAGATTAGTTTAATCCTTAATGGTTTTCTGCTTCATAGCCTCCACTACCTCAACGGGGTCGGGCACTATGCCGCCCATTCGTCCGAAGTGCTCACACGGCACCTGACAGTTGACAGCCAACTTAACATCGCTAATCATTTGGCCGGCATTCATTTCGCATACCAGTATGCTTTTGGCATTTTTGGCAGCCTTGCACAGTTCCTTCTCAGGGAAAGGCCAAAGCGTTATAGGACGGAAGAGTCCAACTTTATAGCCTTCGTTTCTGAGGATATGCATGGCTTCTTCGGCAATGCGCGACATGCTGCCGAAGCCTACCAGCAGGTAGTCGGCATCCTCGCAGTTGATAGTCTCTGCCCGTGTTTCACACTCTTTGACTTTGGCGTATTTGGCTTGCAGGGCTTCGTTGCGCTTGTCCATTAGCAGCGGATCTGACTCAAGCGAGCTGTGGAAATTGGGCTTGCGCTTCTTTAAGTTGATACCGTTGGTTGCCCAGGGACATTCCTGATATATCTCCTCTTCTGTACGGCGCGGCTTCTGTTCGGGCAGTTTGACACGTTCCATCATCTGGCCTATCACACCGTCGGAAAGAATCATGGTCGGCATCCTGTACTTAAAGGCCAGCTTGAAGGCCTCGTCAACAAAGTCAGCCATCTCCTGTACTGAGTTGGGAGCCAGCACAATCACATTGTAGTCGCCGTTGCCGCCGCCTACAGTGGCCTGGTAATAGTCGCACTGGCCAGGCTGAATGGTGCCTAGACCGGGACCACCTCTCTGCACATTGACGATAAGGGCGGGAATCTCGCAGGCAGCCATGTAACTGAAGCCTTCCTGCATCAGGGCCACACCGGGACTGGACGAGGAAGTCATGACCCTCTTGCCGCTGCCGCCGCCGCCGTAGAGCATGTTAATAGCAGCCACTTCGCTTTCGGCTTGCAGCACCACCATGCCGGTTGTCTCCCATGGTTTAAGTAGCGAAAGTGTCTCAAGCACCTCCGACTGCGGGGTGATGGGGTAACCGAAATAGCCGTCGCAGCCGCATCGTATGGCGGCATGGGCGATGGCCTCGTTACCCTTCATTAGTACATATTCGTCGTTCATTTATTTGATTTGGTTTCATAAATACACGTTTGCCACTTTGCTCTCAGGATAACCAAGGTTTTTCCTTTTGGCTTAGTTGAAACGTTTATTGTATGTTTTTTCCTATGTCGGTCAGAATCTCCTTGCTCCTTACTCCTTTACCCTATAGACGCTAATGCAGCCATCGGGGCACACTATAGCACACGAGGTGCATCCGGTGCAACTCTCCCAGTTTTTTTGTTCCACATAGGGGTAGCCTTTGTGGTTAACTCTTTTGTCAGCCAGACTCAGCAGGTTGAGTGGGCAGGCCTCTATGCATAGGCTGCAACCTTTGCATCGCTCGGTATCTACTGTGACGGCTCCTCTTATTTTGCTCATATCTATATAATATATTGTTTCGGTTGGAACTCCAGATTGCCCAGGGTCGCTTATTGCCCGTAAATGTCCTTGTTGTAGAAATTGAGAATACGATAGACCATATCTAGTTTCTCTTGCGCTGGACTCTCGCTATTGCACTCGCAGGCCTCCAGATAGTGCTGGATAGCTGCTTTCCAGTCTCCACGCCGGTAGCATTCGTTACCTAGGTCGTAGTGCAGTTTCTCTTCTGCGTGGCAGTTCTCGTTGGCAGTAGTGTTTACGGGTACTTGCATTGCGCATTTGTTTTTCCTCTCGCAAAATTAAGGCAAAACCTTGCACACCTATGTTTGATAGTGCAGTTTATCCTTATTTTAACGCTCTTTTTGCATTTGTTAACACTGCACTGCATCTATAAATACAAATAAATCAGTAGTTAAGACTGAAAAGACAAAAAGTTTCCGCCAAAACTAACATGAAAAAAGTAATTGCGCAGCAAGAGAAAATAATTGCACCATTCCCCCTTCTTCTGTGCACAAAAAATATGAGTGTGCTATTTTAGGATAGCACGCAATTTATTCTCAACATCATCAATAGTGCCATCCTTTACCATAATGCGCTTGTCGTTGTCAAGCAGGTATAGGCTCGGCATCCTTTCAAACCAGTAGAGCTGCTTTTCTGCCAGATCGTAGTCGGCAGGATTGATACGCAAGACGCTAAGCCTCTTGTCTTTCAAGACATCGCTCTGCTCCATACGCTTTTGGGTCTCCTTGCACTGGTCGCAGTCAGGGTCGTAGAAGTAGAGAAGCAGCAAGTTGGCGCTGGTTTCGTGTAGGGTGGCAGTCTTGTCGTCGGAAGTTGTGTAGGTAAAATTATTGGCAATTTCTCCAGGCAGGTTTAGGCGTAAGGTGCGGCTTTTGTCAAGCAGCCTTATGCGTTGCGTAGATGAGATGACAGAATCAGGCATGGCGGCCACGGCTTCTGTCAAGGTTGCGTATGTGCGGTCGTTGCGCATTGGCGAATAGGGATTGCCAAGGTAGTGTTCGGCCAGATCCTTGAATATTTTTTGCATGATTATTGAGTGTGAGGTGATCATCACCTTTTCTGCAAAAAGGCTGGCAGCCATGGCTGATTGAGCACTGTCGGCACTGTTCATCAGATTAATAAAGTCAACAAATCCCTGTTCTCCAATTTTCAGGTTGTTAGCACTTTCATTCTTGAAGTTAAAGTTGTTCCAGAAGTTATTAAGCATCCATGACAAGCGGTCGTGGTTTACCGTAATGCTGTCGGGAATATGCGGATATGGAAACTCTCCCTGCGCCTTTGCGAAGGGGCTAAGCAGCATAGCCATTAGGGCAATTGTCAGCGTCTTGCGAAAGTTTCGATTAGGCCGAAAAGAGCAGCAAATCTTGCTTTGATTATTCTGAGGTAAGGAAACGTCTGTTGATGACATACAACAAACCATTTTATTCAGTTGACGAATTAGTGAAGTTGACGAGTTGACAAGTAATTACTCGGTTAAAGCTTTCGCCCAGTCGGTTAAGAGCCAGGCTTCGTTGAGGTCGCCGTAGGGACAGATGCCGGCATTGTCGGTGTATTTCTGTTGCGGCACAAACATAGACACACCGCTGTAGTCGGACGAGAGCGTAACGAAGCTGCTGCCCTGAGCTCCCTCTATATAGAAGGTCGGCGTGCCGCCCTTATAGACAACGCAGTTGTTCAGCTGCTTGCGCCACAGGGCAGCATCTTCCTCGGGCAGTATGGCTTCCATTGCCTCGGCAGCATCATAGCAGTCTGGGCGGTAGAAGGTGCGGGAGGAATAGGTGCTATAGTTTTGAGCATCGTCTAATGGCCATTGACCGTTGATAATTGAGGGGTCGATGTCGTTTTTCTGCATCAGCTTGCGGGTTAAGGCTGCCAGGCTGTCCAGTCCGGCAGTTTTCACGGCCGACACCACCATGCCCATTGAGTAGGATGATGACACTTTTTTTGCCACGTCGTCATAATAAGTGCGCGCAATGTCGGCAGGGTCATCAGCAAAGAGGCCGTCGGTAAGTTGGTTGGTGTAATATGCCCCGTCGGCGGTGGTGCTGATGGGCGACGCAATGATATAGTCCGTCATGTTACGCAGCGCATAGTCCACCTCAAGGCTCTGCATCAGGCATGCATCGAAAAACAGATAGCGGAACTTCATGCCGCTATTGCGCACCACCGTTGCCAGGTCCTCTATGGATATCGATGTACCCCTGTCGGTGTCATAGGCGTCATTGCCGTCATCTACGCCGAAAGACTTAGTCCACTTGCGGCTTGCTGTGCTCAGATAGTCGGTGTTGAGTGGCGGCAGCCATCCGTCGGCGTGCGACCACAGGGTGAGGCCGTAGTTCTTGGCAGGGTAGTTGTCTTTGGTCCACTTGAGGATACGGGCCATTGTTGCTGGGTCCGACGAATCGAGGTTTTGCTCAAAGCTAAAGGTAGGGGTGAGGTCGGAGTGCGTGCGGTCAAATACATATATTTCGCTGCCCTCGTCGCGGTCCAAATAGACCACCACTGTCTCGCCTCTGTTGAGCGAGGGGGCTCCGGCGGCAATCTCGCGCATGTCGCGCATCACATAGCGGCTCAAGCTGTTCTGGGCAGAGAAATATATGATGGCCGTCTTCTGTTCCACCACATCCTCGGGCGATATGCCGCTGTCGGAGCAACCCGTCAGCATGACTACGCTCAGTAGTTCAAGCAGAAATATTGTTCTTTTCATCAAGGGCAAAGATTTTATTACTGGTAATTCTGCGGCAAAGGTAGTCATTTTTATATTACGATGTGGCTAAATCACTAAAATTAACGCTAAGCCCCATGCTCTTAATACTTCCTGATGTTCATTTGTTACGAGGAATCGAATACTTACTGAGAGGAGCCTTAGTCTAAACGCGTGGAAAATGAAATTAAAACGCGTGGAAAATGAATTAAATCGCGAGAAGAATTATTTTTCAACGGGATTAGTTTTTTTTGCAACAATATAGCAGTTGGCACAGATTACAGTCTCTGCGAAATAGTAATGCTCTCTCTGTGCCAATATCTGTGTCATTGCCTATAAAAATAAAATGTTTTTTGCATACATTCCTGCATTGTTTCGGCTAAAGAGTTGAAAAACAGACGATTTAATATGCAAGGTGATTTAGTTCTGTGGAAATCAAAACTAAGAGCCTTGAAACGAAATCTAAGAGCCTTGAAACGAAATCTAAGAGCCTTGAAAATGACGGCTCGAGGCTCTTAGATTTTTTTTCCACGGAG
>OCTW011613400.1_pt1 | contig 27166 bp, 20 predicted proteins | sample 1539671 | NCBI WGS metagenome assembly OCTW01 (sample SAMN02144230, study PRJEB22623) | gut metagenome | biome: sheep rumen | host: Ovis aries | place: New Zealand | reverse complement strand
TGAAGCGGATGTTGCCCGCCTCGAGATAAGGCTTCAGCATGTTCGAGGCGTCCATCGCGCTCTCGCCCGAGGCGCCGGCCCCGACGAGGGTGTGTATCTCGTCGATATAGACGATGTTCGAGTGGCTCTCCTGCTCGATGCCGTCCATAATCATCTTGATGCGGTTCTCGAAGTCGCCGCGATACTGCGTGCCGGCCAGCAGCGTGCCGATGTCGAGCTGATAGATGCGGCTCTGCTTCAGCCGCTCAGGCACGCGGCCCTCCTCGATCATCCGCGCCAGACCCCAGACCAGCGCCGTCTTGCCAACGCCTGGCTCGCCTATGTGCAGCGGATTGTTCTTGTCGCGCCGGCAGAGCACCTGGATGGTGCGCTCGAGCTCCTTCTCACGCCCGATCAGGGGGTTGTGCTGCTCGTAGAGGTCGTTCATGCACGTGACGAGCTGGCGCCAGGCGTCCTCCTCCTGCTGCGACGGTCCGAACTGGTCGTGCAGGCTGTCGTCAAACTCGCAGAACTCGATGAGGTGGCTCATGAAGTTGCTCTCCTTGTCCTGCAGGCAGTCCTTGAGCAGATAGCACGCCCAGGAGTCCTCCAGCTGGAGCATCGCCTGGACCAGATGGGGCAGATCGATGGCCGGCGCACTGCTGCTGACCACCTGTCGGCAGGCCATCTCGATGAGCCGTCCCATCTGCTCGGACGGGGCCGGCTGGTAGTCGATGCCGTCGGGCACGCGCTCCACCCGGGCCAGCTGCTCCTCCAGCCTTTCGACCAGCCTTTGCGGAGGATAGAAAATATTGAGCGCCGCATGGAAGTTGAAGTCGTCAGTGAGCCGCAGCAGCAGATGTTCGGGCATGATGAACTCATGGCGACGCTCACGGCTGCACTCCATGGCTGCGACGAGCAACTTGGCGGCGCGTTCGGTCTGTTTGATTTCTGCCATTCCTATTTCTTTTTTAATCTTCTGGCTCGACAGTCAGCCGCAGCGGGAATCCCGACTCGCGAGCCATGTCGGTGGCCTTGCGCACCTTCGACGTGGCCACGTCGTAGCTGTAGATGCCCACGACGGCCTTGTCGCCATGGTGCACCTGCAGCATGAGCGCCTCGGCATCAGCCTCGCTCTTGAAGAACACCTGCGTGAGGATCTTCACAACGAAATCCATCGTCGTGAAGTCGTCGTTGTAGATGATCACCTTGTAGCGTCGCGGCTCGCGCAGGTCGGTGCGCTGCCGCTCGCGTATGCCCGTCTGTTCTTTTGCCATAACATTTCATTCAGAGAAGCGCACAGGGCGCACCGATACCCCGAGGTAGCGGTAGTAATTTTCCGTGTCGATGTCGCTCGAATAGAAGTACAGGCTGCGAGCGAGGTTCGGGCCGTACTCGTAGAGCGTGCGCGACAAGCAGTAGCCTTTCGAACCTGCGTAGATGAGCGAACCGCCTTTTCGGTAGCCTGCGGCGGGCAGGAAAACGGAATTGCCATTCGTATTGCTGGTAATCAGTAGTCCGTTCACGCCGTTTTGGGTGGTCCATGTAGTGGTGGTGTAGCTGCTGTTGATCAGCTCTGCAAGCTGTTCCTTGCTCGGCATGCGCCAAGCAGGGCCCCAGTTGACATAGGCAGCATCGTCAGCAGACTCCAGCTCTTTCAGATTGTCTGTATAACCATTATTGCCATACTCGCTGTTCGGGCAATATTTCGTCTGTTTGTTCCAATCGCCGTTGCACCACTTGTAGGTGCTCCAGTCGAAAAAAGTCTTTCCATCGTTGTAGCCCGTTGTCTCACCCCACGCGAAGTAGTCGCCGTAGTCCTCGGGGCTCGAAGCACCAATGTTGCACGTGGCCCACAGTGTGCCGGAGGGCAAGCCGAGGTCGACATACTCAGGAACAAGTATGCTACAGGTAGCCTTCACTCCACTACCATCGGCAGCCTCGCAAGTAATAATGGCAGTACCATAGCCACCCATGGCAACCACAGCTCCTTGGATAACCCCCGCAACAGATTCATTGTCGCTTTTCCAAACGATATTTTTGTTTGAAGCATTCACTGGCAGCACGGTAGCAGTCAGTCGAACAACAGCATCCTTTTCTAATACCACACTTGTCTGCGACAGCTCGATGCTTGTCACCAGCTGGATGACGGTCACCTCGCACGTGGCCGTTTTTCCGCTGACATCGGTGGCAGTGGCGGTGATGGTGCAGGTGCCGCCGGCCACGGCTGTCACGAGGCCGTTCTGGTCGACGGTGGCCACGCTCTCGTTGCTGCTCGACCACACGACTGACGTGCTGAGCGCATCGGGAGGCGTGACGCTGACAGTCAGCTGGGCCGTCGAACCAGAGTTCAAACTGAGCGTAGGCTCGCTCATCGCGATGGCGGAGACGAGCGCAGAAGAATTGGTGTAGTACGTGCAGGCACCCGTGGCATAGTCGAGCAGCAAGAGGTAGCTGGGATCCGTCTCGACGACGCCCAGCACCTTGACGGCCTTGCCCGACGCATCGTAGAAGGTGAGCATGCCGACATGATAGCGGAACTTATAGGTGGCAGCGCCGGGATAAGTGGTCGTGCCGTCCTCACTGAGCGTGAACGAGGTGCCGTCGGGGGCATACCACATGCCGACGACCAGGGTGTTGTCAACCTTGTAGGGGTCGACGCCCAGGCTGATGGTCTGCTTGGGCGACCGGCCCAGGGCGACTTCCACCAGACTTGTCACATCGGCTACAGAAATCTCGTCGTCGCCGTTCATGTCGCCCTTGACGATTTCCTGTGCGCTCACGGCTGTTGCTGCCAGGAGCAGCAGTAATGACAGTAATGCTTTTTTCATTTGAATGTTATGTTTATTAGTTGGAACTGCAAAGGTATGCATATTTTTTGAAATATGCTCCGTCGCAGGTTGATTATTTTTAAATCGCAACGACAAAGTTACTAATTAAATCTATAAATGTTTCTGATTTTGTTATTTTTTAACCATGATCTTGTTCGGAATCAGTCTCATATGACAGCTGCGCAGACTATCAATTAAGGGGGGAAGGGCGGACATATCCTTTATTTGCATTATGAATCACATGCCAACAAAGGCGAAACGATTCAGAATTTATTTGACATTGCATAGGACCGGCGCCAACAAAGCACCGCTTCCCGACCCGAAAAGCACCGCTTCTCGACCCGAAAAGCGGCACTTCTCTCATCGAAAAGCGCCGCTTCTCTGAAAGCGTTTCGTAAAAGCTTAATTATCAGCGGGTTCTCTTTTTAAGACAAATATTCAGAAAAATCACGACAAAAAGACGCTCATTGCGACTTGGCTTGGCGGGCCGGGAGGGCCATCAGTCCGACGAAGGTCAGGAGGCCGTTGAGCAACAAGAGCTCGTAGCCGAAGTGATAGTCTAAGCGGGCGGCGGCCAGACGGTCGCAGGCATAGCAGAGCAGTGGCGAGGCGACGCAGACGACGGGCACGAAGCGGTCGCGCACGCTGCGACGCGTGAAGAGGCCGAAGGCGAAGAGTCCGAGCAGGGGGCCGTAGGTATAGCTGACGATGGTGTAGATGGCGTCGATGAGCGACGAGCTGCCTGCGGCGCGGAATAAGAGGATGAAGACGACGAAGAGCAGACAAATCGTCAGGTGGGCGCGCTTGCGCAGCGGCTCGTCGGCGGGCCGCTGGCGGATGTCGACGCAGTAGCTCGTCGTCAGTGACGTCAGGGCCGAGTCGGCCGAGGAGAACGAGGCGGCGACGATGCCGAGCGTGAAGAGGACGGTCACCATCGTGCCCGCTCCCTGGACGAAGGCGGGCAGCAGCTCGTCGCCCTTGGCGGGCAGCCCCACCCCACTGCCCTCAGCCAGCTGGGCCAGCAGCACGCCGAGCGCCAGGAAGAGGAAGTTGGCAGGCAGGAAGGCCAGCCCGTAGCTGCACATGTCCTTCTGAGCGTCGCGCAGCGTGCGGCAGGTCAGGTTCTTCTGCATCATGTCCTGGTCGAGACCCGTCATGACGACGACGATGAAGGCGCCGCTGAGCAGCTGTTTCCAGAAATAGGTGCGACTGGTCCAGTCGTCGAAGACGAAGATGCGGCTGCGCCCGTCGGCCATGACGGCCTGCAGGGCTTCGCCGAGGTCGAGGCCCAGCTGCTGTATGACCATATATATAATAAGGAGGAGCGAGGCGAAGAGGCACGTCGTCTGCAACACATCAGTGAACACGAGCGTGCGCACCCCACCCCGCCGCGTATAGAGCCAGATGAGCGCCACCATCGCCACGGCGTTGACCCAGAAGGGCACGCCGAGGGCGTCGAGCACGAACTGCTGGAGGATCATGCAGACGACGTAGAACTTGACGGCCGACCCCACCAGCTTCGACAGCAGGAAGAACCAGGCGCCGCTGAGATAGGAGCTGCGCCCCAGCCGCTGGCCCAGGTAGGTATAGATCGACGTGAGGTTGAGCCGATAGTAGACGGGCAACAGGATGAACGCGACGGCCACATAGCCCAGGATGAAGCCCATGCAGAGCTGCAGATAGGTCATGCCGCTGGTGAGCACCATGCCAGGGACGGAGACGAACGTGACGCCCGAGATGGAGGCGCCCACCATGCCGAAGGCCACCATGAACCATGGCGAGCGCCGCTCGGCGCGGAAGAAGGTGTCGTTGCCTGCGTTGCGACGGGCCGTCATGCGGCTGACGGCGAGCAGGACGGCGAAATAGACAATAATGGTCAATAGGACAAACATGGCTGCAAAATTACAAATAAAAAGTGAGACCCGCGCGGTGCGGGCCTCACTTTTTTTCTGGCAACCAATCGAAAAAGGGCTTTAGCCGATCTCAATCTGACGGCTCACCTTCACCTTCTCCTCCTCGTGCTTAGGCAGCTCGACCGTCAGCACGCCGTGCTCCACACGGGCCTTGATCTGGTCGCGCTCGACGTCGTCAGGCAGGATGAGCGTCTGCTCGTACTTCGAGTAGGAGAACTCGCGGCGCAGATAGCGCGTCGACTTGTCCTCGTCCTTCTTTTCCTCCTTCTGCTCCATCTTGATGATGAGGTTGCCCTCGTCGTTGATGTGGACGTTGAAGTCTTCCTTCTTCATGCCCGGAGCGGCCAGCTCCACGATGTAGGCCTTGTCGGTCTCCTTGACGTTGATGGCCGGAGCGGTGCAGTTAGCCTTCGGCATGAACTCGTTGTCAAACAAATCGTTGAAAACACTGGGCAGCCAAGCTGCGTTACGTCTCATCATTGGTGTCATAGTTTTGTCCTCCTATGTTTATTAATTGTTGTTTTATGATGTTCTTTCCGAGCTCCTCTCATCGGCGCTCACCATGATAGACGCAAAAGCGATGCCAAACAGCCCCGACACGACATTGTGTCACATCGGGGCTGTCAGAACGTCAGTGCTAGTAAGTTCTTACTTGCGCTTCCAGAGGCGGGTCATGTCCTCGAGCGTCTTGCCCTTCGTCTCAGGCACGAGGCGCCATACGAACAGGGCTGCGATGAAGCAGATCACGGCGTAGAGGCCGTAGGTGAACCAGTGGCCGAAGTCGTCGCCCTCAGTGAGGTGCATATTGAACATGGGCACGAAGGTCGACGAGACGATGAAGTTGAAGATCCACTGGAAGGCCACGGCGATAGCCACGGCAGCGCCGCGGATGGTGTTGGGGAAGATCTCGGCGATGAGCACCCAGCAGATGGGGCCCCAGGAGAACATGAACGAGGCGGAGTAGACCATGATGCTGAGCATCGTCACCATCTCGAGGCCGGCATGGCCGAAGGTGAGGGCGACGCCCAGTGCGCCGATGCCCATGCCGATGGAGCCGCAGATGAGCAGGGGCTTGCGGCCCAGCTTCTCGACGGTGAAGACGGCCACGAGGGTGAAGAGGATGTTGACCACGCCCATGACGACCGTGTTGACCATCGGGTTGGTCATGCCCATGTCGCCAAAGATGCGCGGGGCATAGTAGAGCACGGCGTTGATGCCGACGGCCTGCTGGAAGACGCTGAGCATGATGCCCACGAAGATGCAGAGATAGCCGTAGGTGAAGAGGCGCTCGGTGCGGACGGTGATGGTCTCCTTGATGTCCTGCAGGATCTGCCGGGCCTTCTGCGAGCCGTTGATCTTGGAGAGGATGCTGAGGGCCTTCTCATCGCGGCCCACCATGACGAGATAGCGCGGCGTCTCAGGGACGAAGCAGATGAGCAGGGCGAAGAGTCCTGCGGGGACGGCCTCCGATCCGAACATATAGCGCCAGCCGGTCTGGATGGTCCAGGGGTCGGAGCCTGGGGCAACGGCATTGACGCCCTGTCCGATCTGCTCGATGACGGGGTTGGTGTGGTCGCCGAGGATGAGGAAGTTGACGAAGTAGACGACGAGCTGGCCGAAGATGATGGCAAACTGGTTCCACGAGACGAGCATGCCGCGGATGTTGCTGGGTGCCACCTCGCCGATGTACATCGGGCAGATGGCCGAGGCCAGTCCGACGCCGATGCCGCCAATGACGCGATAGATGTTGAACATGATGAGCAGCGAATACGTGGGCACGCCATGCTGGAAGAGCAGGAACTCAGGCTCCATCGAGCCCAGGGCGGAGATGAAGAACAGCACACCGGCCACGATGAGGGCGCGCTTGCGGCCCAGTCGGGAGGCCAGCAGTCCGCTCAGGGCCGAGCCGATGATGCATCCGATGAGGGCCGACGAGGAGGTGAAGCCGTGCATGTAGTCCGTGTACTGGAAGTCTTGTGCACCCATGAAGAAGGCCTGCAGGCCTTTCTCGGCGCCAGAGATGACGGCCGTGTCGTAGCCGAAGAGCAGTCCGCCCAGCACGGCCACCATGACGATTGAAATGAGGTAGCCGCGGCTACCGTTGCGTTCATTGTTCATAGCTTTATGTGTTTTTAGTTTATTGCTCAGTATTCATTGTACATTGTTCATTATTCATTGTACATTCACAGCTTGACTCTGAGGGTCTTCAGCTGACTGGCAGCGCTCGACGTGCCGACCATGACCTCGTGCTGGCCGGGGACGACGCGCATCGTGTTGGTCTGCGGATCCCAGGTCTCCAGCTCGTCGCGCGTCAGCTGCAGGGCGACGACCTTCTTCTCGCCGGGCTTCAGCGTGACGCGCTGATAGCCACGGAGCGTCTTCAGCGGACCCTCGACGTCAGCCGTGCGGCGGAGATAGACCTGGACGGTCTCCGTGCCCTCGCGCGCCCCAGTGTTCTCGACGGTGCAGGTGACGATGAGCTTGCCATCCCTGACCTTGGCCTTCTGCTTCGACACGTTGAAGGTGGTATAGCTCAGGCCATGGCCAAAGGCAAAGAGGGGCTCCGACTGGAGGTAGCGATAGGTGCGGCCTGCCATGCGATAGTCGAGGAAGTCAGGCAGCTGCGAGTCGTCGCGATAGAACGTCATGGGCAGCTTGCCAGAGGGATTGACGTCGCCGCTGAGCACCTCAGCCAGGGCCTGTCCGCCAGCCTCGCCGCCATACCATGCCTGGACGATGGCGTCGCAGGTCTCGCGGGCCTCGGGCTCCAGGGCAATGGCGCCGCCCGAGCAGTTGATGAAGACAACGCGCTTGCCGGCCTCATGGAGCGTGCGGAGCAGCTGTCGCTGCACCTCGGGCAGCTCGATGGTGGTGCGGTCGCCGCCCTTGAAGCCCGGGTCGCTGACCTTCATCTGCTCGCCCTCGACGCGTGGCGAGATGCCGCCAGCGAAGACGATGGTCTCGGCCTCGCCGATCTGGCTGAGCAGGTCGGCAGCGGAGGGCGTATAGCGGCGGCGGACGTCGAACTGCATGGCCGCCATGTCGTCCGTCTGCTTGTAGTCGACCCTGATGCGATAGTCGCGCCCTGCCTTGAAGTCGAGCTCGACGGTGCCTTCCTGGATGCGGTTGCGCGACTTCCAGACGTCGACCAGCGTGTCGCCGTCGACGTAGAGGCGCATCATGTCGTCAGCGCCGACGAAGAGCTCCAGCTTCATGTCGCGGTCCGTGCGGAGCGTGGCCTCATAGCGGGCTGAGAAGTGATTGAGCTCGACGCCTGGGGCAAAGACCGTGGCGCCGCCGTTGCTCAGGTTGATGGGTTCCGTATAGACGACGTTGGCAACGGGCTGGCCCTCCATCGTCTCGTTGTTCCAATACGTGCCGACCATGCCCTGCCGTCCGTCGGGCGTACGCAGCAGGTTGAAATGGCTTTCCGTGACCATGGGGCTGGTGATGCCGCAGCCAGGGATATACTTCACGTCCTGTCCGAAGCGCTGGCGGATGCCCTGCAGGATGGTCGTTGTCTGGGTGGGATAGCCGGCATAGTTGCCCCACATCATGACGGAGTCGTTGGCGTTGGGGCCCATGACGACGAGGCTGGAGGTGAGGGGCAGCACGCCGTTGTTCTTCAGCAGGACGATGCCCTCGCGGGCCACCTGCAGGGCCAGCTGCTTATGCTCCTTGGAGGCGATGACGCTGGTGGGGATGCGGGTCCACTCGACCAGCTCGTCGGGGTCCATGTCGCCCAGCTCGAAGCGGGCGCGCAGCAGACGGCGCAGGCTGCGGTCGATGTCCTGTTCAGAGAGCTCGCCGCGACGGACGGCCTCAGGCAGCTTGCGATAGGCGTTGCCGCACTCCACGTCAGTGCCGGCCCGGACGGCCTTGGCCGAGGCATCGACGGCGTCAGGCGAGACGTTGTGATAGTCGGGCAGGAAGTCCCAGATGGCGCCGCAGTCGCTCGTGATGAGTCCGCGGAAGCCCCAGTCCTGCCGCAGGATCTGATGTTCGTAGCGGTTCTGGGCGCAGCACGGCTCGCCATCGATGCGCTGATAGGCGCACATCACCTCAGCGACGCCCTCGTCGACGAGCGCCTTGAAGGCTGGCAGGTAGGTCTCCCAGAGGTCGCGCTCAGGCAGGTTCTCGATGTTGAACGTATGGCGGTTCCACTCCGGGCCGCTGTGGACGGCGAAGTGCTTGGCGCAGGCCAGCAGCTTGCGATACTTCGAGTCCTTGGGCCCTTGCAGGCCGCGGACAACGGCCGTGCCCATGCGGCTGGTCAGGAAGGGGTCCTCGCCGTAGGTCTCCTGTCCGCGTCCCCATCGCGGGTCGCGGAAGATGTTGATGTTAGGCGTCCAGAACGACAGGCCGGCATACTTCTTCAGGGTGCCGTTGCGGCGGGCCAGCGTGTTCTTTGCGCGCGCCTCGTCGCTGACAGCGGTGAAGACCTGCTCGACGAGCTGGTCGTCCCATGAGGCGGCCATGCCCGTGGTGATGGGGAAGACGGTGGCGAAGCCGTTGCGTCCGACGCCGTGGAGGGCCTCGTTCCACCACTCGAAGCGGGGCACTCCGAGGCGCTTGATGGCCGGCGACTCGTTCATCATCAGGCTGGCTTTCTCCTCGAGGGTGAGCCGCTGCAGGAGGTCGTCGATGCGCTGTTCGGTGGGAAGTTCGGGATTCTGGAAAGGCATCCGCTGAGCCGTGACGCCAATGGTGGTCACGAGCATGCAGGCCAGTAGTAATCGTTTCTTATTCATCAATGGAATCGTTTTTGGGTTTTCGCATGGCAAAAGTACAAATAATAATCGAGAAAAGCATCAAAAAAAGAGTGGAAAAACGTCGCAAGAGACATTTTTTCCACTCATTTGAAACATTAGTACACCTAACGGACGATGATTTTGCGGCCCTCGCTCACGTAGATGCCGGGGCGCAGACCCTCAGTCGACGTGGCGCGGCGACGGACGAGCCGGCCATGAGCGTCGTAGATGTCCGTCGGGCGGTCGTCGCTCATGACGCCGCTGATGCCGGCTCCGACGGCCTTGACGAAGAGCCATCCCTCAGCGATGCGGCTGGTGTCCCAGAGGACGTCGCCCTGCATGTCGAAGGTGGGCGAGCCGACAAACGTCGAGCAGGTGAAGATGCGGATGGAGTCGCCCGGCTGCAGTCTGTGGCCGGCAGCGGGGACGAGGCGTATAGTGCCGTTGAAGGTGAGGGTCGAGATGCCCTCGAGGCTGGTGCTGCCGCTGATGGATGACGTGCGCGACTGTCGCACGCCGATGACGAGAGTGCCCTGCTGCTGGAACGTGACGGGCTTCTGGTCGAAGCAGATGGTGCCCATGGACGCCCCCTCGTAGGCCCCGGGCTTCATCGTGCCGCTGACAACGGTCGCGGAGTTCTTCAGTCCATTGGCCATGGTGTTGCTGCCCGAGATGACGCCGCCCTCATTGACGTTGAGGCGCCCTGTGCCCAGTTGTGTGGACGTGCCGATGGCGAGCTCGCCCTCGTTGACGCTGGTGGTGCCCGTGTTCGTATTGGCACTGTTCCATGTCACCTTGCCGCTGCCCACCTTGACGAGATTGGCCGTCGACGTGACGCGGACCGTGGTCGACCAGTTGGCGTCGTTGCCCACCTGCCACGTGTTGGGGTTCGAGTTGCCGCTGGAGCTGAAGGAGCAGGTGCCACCCAGCGAGCCGCTGCCCGTCAGTCGTCCGATGCGATAGGTGCGTCCGCTGTTCTGCACCTCTACGCCCTCGGGGATGTTGAGCGTGCCGTTGGGCATGCCGTAGCCGTTGTCGAGTGTGAAGCGGGTGTCCTTCGAGTGGACCGTGCAGTTGACCGTGCCCTCGAAGGCCGACCAGTTGCCAGTGATCTGCGTGCGGGTGGCGTTCCATCCGCTGCCGACGACGATGGGGCAATAGACGGTGAGGGTGCCCTCGCCCGTCAGCCTGTTGCTGAACGAGCCGCGGTCGACGAGGTTCCATGTGCCGCGCTTGTTGGCCGGCACGTGTATGTTATAGCCCGAGCTGGTGTTCTCCGAGAGGGTGCCGTTCTGGAATTCCACCGTCTGAGCCGGCATATTGGCATTGACGCACTGGACGGTGCCGCCTGCGATGACGAGTCGCTGCAGCGACGTGTTCGACGTGTTGAGCTTCATCCAGCCCGCGCCGCGCTTGGTCAGGACGGTGCCCGTGATGGCACGGTTGGAGATGAAGTCGGCCGCATTGTTGATGACGCCGCCCTCGTCGCCGCTCATCTGAATGGCCGAGCCACAGGTGACGGCAGCCGTCGTGCGCAGCTCGGCGCCGTCAGCGATGACGAAGCGCGAGGCCAGGGTGGTCACGCCGCCCAGGTGTCCCTTGGGCTGGTTGGCGTTGGCCATCGAGGCGATGCTGACGGCTCCGCCCTCCAGTCGCACGCCGCCCGTGAACGTGTTGTCGTTGGTGATGGTGAGCAGACCCGTGCCGCGCTTGACGAGCGTAGTCTGTCCGACGAGCGCACCGCTGCCCTCGAAGCGATAGTCCTTGGCGGTGTTGTCGACGAAGACGGTGTCGGCCTCCAGCTCGCCGCGCAGGCTGACGACGTTGGCGTCGGCCTCATCCGTGAACCAGACGTTGTCGCCCGTGACGAAGAAGTCGCTACTGGCGTCAGCAGCAGCCTTGTTGACGAAGTTCTCCGTCTCAGCCAGGTCCCAGACGCCGTTCTGGCGACCTGTCCATACGATTGTGCCGGCATCGCGCATGCCTGAGACGACGAGATAGAGGTCGGCGTCCCTCAGTTCGAGCGCCGCCTTCAACTTGGTGCTGATGCCCTCGATGCGGATGTTCTTCAGCGAGCCGACGAGGGTCGATGCGCGGCCGATGCGATAGTCGCCCGCAGGGATGTCGCCGTCGCCATGATAGCGGAACTCGAAGACGGGCGTCAGATACTGCGGCCCGTACTGCCACGACTTGGTCTCGACGGCCATGCGCCCGGCCTCGATCAGGTCGGACAGGAAGCCGTCGTAGAGGTCGAAGACGACGCGCGAGCCGAAGCCCAGCGTGAGCGAGTCGGTCGTGACCTGTCCCTGATGGTCCGCGCCGCCCGGGCGCAGCTCAGCGGCATAGTCCATCTTGATGCTGCGGAAGCGGCCGCCGTCGCTCTCGAGCACGGCAAAGCGGTTGAGCCATAGGGGCGAATGGAGCAACGAGCCGTCGAAGCAGAGCGTGCCTGCCCAGACGTCGGTGGGGCCCGTGTAGGTCTGCTCCACGGCGGGCAGCCGCAGCGTGCCGTCGCCCTGCTTGACGAGCCGCGTGGCGCCCGTGAAGGCGGCGCCGCTGACCGTGCAGGTGTAGTAGGTGCGGTTGATCAACGGATTGCCGGCGGTGTTGTTGCTGTTGGTGCCCTGAATCCATGAGGGCACGTTGAACGTCATGACCCACGGCGAGGCGCCCTCAGTGACGCTGAGCTGCGTGTCGGCATAGTCGCAGAGGAGGACGTGACGGCCGTCGTGTTCTGAACCGATGGCTGAACCATCGGTCACCACGTCGCGACCCGTCGTGGTCAGTGGCGGCGGCGCCTGGGTGATGCCTTCGAGCTCGCCGAGGAAGTAGCTGGCATGGGGCGGCTGGTTGTAGCCTATCGACTCCCAGACCATGCCCTGGCGATACTGGTGGTCGTGCCACAGCGTGTAGTTGCGCCATCGCGTGGGAATATTAGTGGTATAGACGCGCACGTACTTATTGTCCGTCGTGCGGACGATGATCTCCTCGCGCCAGTCGCCCATGATGTCGCCCACGGCCGATGGCGTGTTCTTCGTCCAGTTGCAGTTGGCCGTGCCGTCGGCGGTGAAGACGATGGAGCCGTCGGCCTTGAAGACGCGGGCCGCACCCTCGCGCGACGAGGCACCGTCGAGGCCCTCCTCGAGCAAGTCGCCGTCCCAGTAGATGCGCCAGTTGTTGGTGAATCCGCCCGGGCCGCCCGCGATGACCTTATCGCTGACGCAAGAGATGGTGCCCGACTGCGACGAGTGGCCGATGGCGCCGGGATAGGCGTTCGAGAAGTTGCCGCAGAGGGCGCGGCCGTCGTCGCTGGTCGACTGCAGGCGATAGTAGATCTTCGACGTCGTGGCGTCGCGATAGTTCATGGCCGGCTCGTCCTCGTTGCAGGTGAAGATCTCCTGGCCGTGGCGATAGGGGTCGAAGTCGGAGCAGTGCTGGGCGTCGCCGTGGCCGAGGCCCGTGGTGGAGAGTCCGCGGCCGTTGTCGTCGATGACCATCGATCCGAAGCAGATCTCGTCGCGGCCGTCCCAGTCGACGTCGGCAATGCCGAAGTTATGGAATCCGTTGCCATACCAGGGGCTGTCCCACCCTTCGTCGCACTTCCACTCCCAGTAGAGCGTGAGCTTGTGCGTCTCTGGGTCTACTGAGAAGGCCTTCATGTGGTGCTTCGTATAGCATCCGCGGCCAAGGAAGACGTAGGCCTTGCGGCCGTCGAGGAAGGGCGCCCCGAAGTAGTGCTTCGTCGAGCGGTGGCCGTAGCCGTCGCCCCAGTCGCTGGCGGCGCCGCGCGGCAGGGGGTAGGTCATCCACAATTGTCCGCCCGGCCCGATGGGATATGGCTTGCCCGTCGCGCCGTCGAGGTAGAGCAGGTATTCCGCACCCGTGTTCGTATAGGTCATGTTGGCCGTCTGCGTGACCGTGTTGCGCGTGTTGACCCTCATGTTGCCGATTTCGGTGGTCGTGCCGTCGGCATGATGGATCACCATGTTGTCAGCACCTCGCATGAGCACCTCCGCACGCCCGTCGCCGTCCCAGTCGTAGCCGACGGCATCATACTGCTCGTCAGGTCCGGAGACCATGTTGGGCCCCAGGTCAATCCACCACAGCCGCTCGCCCTCGAGCGTGTAGCACTCCAGGTGGTTGTAGGCCGAGTCGTTGCCCACCGACGAGCCGTCAGGGCCGTAGTTGCGCTTGACGATGAACTCGCTGCGGCCGTCGCCAGTCACGTCGGCCAGGGCGATGTCGTTGACGTTATAGTCGGACGTAATGTCCGTGCCGCGACGCGAGTAGACCTTGCCCACGGCAAACTCCATGTACTGGCGGGTGAGCCTCGCCACAGGCGCTGACTTCGCCTGCTCCACGCCGCGCACGACGGCCGCCACCTGATACGTCGAGCCGCTGCGGCCCGCCGCGTCCGTGAAGCACGACGCGTTGAGCGGCTGGTCGTTCACCTTCACGCCGTCGCGATAGAGGTTGTACTTCGTGTCATAATACTCCTCGCCGAAGATGCGCCAGCTGACGAACGAGCCCGAGCCTGACGGCACGGCCACGAGGCCGCGGTCAAGCAGGTCGGTGGTGCGCTGGGCGCTGAGGTTGAAGTGTGTGGCAATCAGGATTGCAGCAGTCAGTAATAGTCGTTTCATGTTGATTCTTGTATATTTATTGTTTTTAGGATGCAAAGGTACGACAAATTCTTAAAAAAAACAAACCTTTCGCTGATTAATTCGCAGAAAAGTATTACCTTTGCACGCAAAATTGTTCAAAATCAGGATGATATATGAGTCAACTAATCAGACCTAACAATTATCGCCGACTGCTCGATGCACGCCAGACGGAGCAGGGCATCAAGCTCATCAAGGAGTTCTTCCAGCAGAACCTCTCCACCGAACTGCGGCTGCGACGCGTCACCGCCCCACTCTTCGTCATGAAAGGACTGGGCATCAACGACGACCTCAACGGCGTCGAGCGGCCCGTCAGCTTCCCCATACGCGACATGGGCGACCAGCAAGCCGAGGTGGTCCATTCGCTGGCCAAGTGGAAACGACTCACACTGGCCGAATACCACGTCGAACCGGGCTACGGCATCTATACCGACATGAACGCCATACGGGCCGACGAGGAGATGGACAACCTCCACTCACTCTACGTCGACCAGTGGGACTGGGAGGCCGTCATACGCCCCGAACAGCGCACGGTCTGCTTCCTCCGACAGGTCGTAGAGCGCATCTACAGCGCCCTACGCCGCACGGAGTACCTCGTCTGCGAGACCTACCAGCAGCTGCGACCCTTCCTGCCCGAACAGATCAGCTTCATTCACGCCGAGGAGCTCCTCCAGATGTATCCCAACCTCACGCCCAAGGAGCGCGAGGACGCCATCTGCCGCGAGCGCGGCGCCGTCTTCATCATCGGCATCGGCGGACGACTCTCCAACGGCGAGAAGCACGACGGCCGCGCACCCGACTACGACGACTGGTCGACCACGGCCGAGAACGGGCTGCCGGGCCTCAACGGCGACATCCTCATCTGGTATCCCGTCCTCGAACGCGCCATCGAGCTCTCATCCATGGGCATACGCGTCGACAAGGCCTCACTCCTGCTCCAGCTCCAGCTCGAAGGTCAGCAGGACCGCCAGCAGCTCTACTTCCACCAGCAGCTGCTCACCGACCGGCTGCCTCTCAGCATCGGCGGCGGCATCGGACAAAGCCGCCTCTGCATGGTCCTGCTCCACAAAGCCCACATCGGCGAGATTCAGGCCTCCATCTGGCCCGACGACATGCGACGCGAGTGCCGCGAGCTCAACATGCCCCTCATCTGACGCCACGACCGCATGATCTCCTGACATCAAGACGACAGCTACAGACTACAGACATCAGGACAACAGGACATCAAGACAACAAGACATCAAGACAACAAGACATCAGTATTTTTGTCTTCTCTAGGATGAGATAACAAAGACCGACGCTCCATCAAACTTTCGCCACGCCGTGACGCCATGACGTCACGGCGTGACGGCATGAAATCACGTCGTGACGGCATGAAATCACGTCGTGACGGCATGACGTCACGACGTGTCATAAGTTTAGCCCGTACCCAATTTATTAAGTAACCGTTAATAAATTGGTACAATTTGGCTGTCCCCTGTAGGAGGCGACGTGTCCCCACGTCGCACTTGCCGCAGGTGTCACGTGAGGACACGTGACCTCCCAAATCCTACCAAGTCATTTTTTACGGTCACTTAATGTCTGTAGTCTTGTTGTCTTGATGTCTTGATGTCTGTTGTCTTGATGTCCTGTAGTCTTGATGTCTTATAGTCTTGATGTCCGCAGTCTTGTTGTCGCAAGCCAGCAAAAAAAATCTGTCCGGAAGAGCGGCCTGCAGCGCTGCTTTTCCGGACAGAGGATGATAAAGGAGTGCGGGTCAGAAGGCGACCTTGCGGGTCAGGCCGTCGGACTGGCGGACGACGTAGATCTGACCGCGGGCAGGCGTGGCGACCTGCTGGCCTCCGAGGGTGAAGTATTCTGCGGCAGCGGGACGGAGGGCCGACTGGGTGTCGGCGATGGCATTGGCGCTGGGTGCAGCCTTAACGACGTAGGTGGTCATCGTGCGCAGGTCGGCGGCGCAGACGGTGATGAGCGCCTGCCGTCCTGTCTCGGTCTCCCTGAGGGCCTTGACGACGTAGGCGTCGCGGCTGTCGGCGACGGGCTCGAGAGCATCGATGTTGAGCGCCCCTTCGAGCTCATACTCCAGCTGGTCGGGCGTGAATCCCTTGACGTTGAGCGAGGCGAGGCGTGCGTTGTAGACGAGCGTGAGGTCGTCGACGAAGACCTCGTCGTTGGCGCTGCCCTGTCCGGCATCGGCGTTGGTGGAGATGGTGATGAGGATGGCCTTGGGCTGGAGGGTCTCCGAGACGTAGGTGAAGGGGATGGAGATGCGCTTCCACTGGTCGCCCGTGACGGCGATCTGGCGGTTGGCGGCGCGGGCCACGACGTTGGAGTAGTCCTTGTCCTCAGGGTCCTGATAGTAGGTGCCGTCAGTGATGACGGCGCTGACGGTGGCGTAGGGGTGGTCGGCGTTGGTCTTGCCTTGCTTGAACTTCACCCAGAAGGCGAGGGAGTCAGGGCGGCTGGTGAGGCTGACGTAGAAGGGGTCGCCGTTGCCGTCGACATCATCCTTCGACATGTCGAGGTAGGCGTTGTTGGATTTGTCGTCGGCCACAAAGGCGCCTGCGTTCATGCGGCCTGTAGTCATGGTGCCGTTGGCGATGATGCCGAAGATGGAGGTGGCGAAGATGCGGGCGCAGGCCGTGCCGTTCATACCGCCGTCCTCTGACTTCTCGATATGGTGGCCGGCGAGGGGTGCGGCGGCTCCTGTGGCGCTCTCGAAGGAGTGCCAGGCGTTAGGCTCGACGTAGCCGTCGGCCGAGGTGTGCCAGGCTTCGAAGTCGCCGTTGGGCACGTGGTAGCCCTGTCCCTTGATGAGTGCCTCGCTGAAGCGCACCTCGACCTTCTGGCCCATGATGGCCATGAGGTCGAGGGTGATGAGTGCGCGCATGCTGCCGTCCTCGATGACGGCTGCCAGGTTGACGGGCAGCTGGCCGAGCATGGGTCCCATCCAGAAGGGCACGCCCTCGGCGTCGCCCTCAGTGACGGCGATGTCCTGCGAAGCCCAGAGGAAGACGGCGTTGTCCTTCTTGACGGGCTTGATGCCTGTCAGCTGGACGTTGCCGACGTACATGGGCTGGTCGCCGTTCATGAGGATGAAGTTGCGGAGGTTGAGGTCGTAGAGTCCGTCGCGCTCGTCGACGGAGATGGTGGCCAGTTGTTTTGAACCTTCACCGTTGACCAGCACGAGGAGGCTGTCGGTGTAGTCGGTGGCCATGGCGGTGATGGTGGCCATGGCGGTGAGGATGAGTGTAGAAAATCTCTTCATATCAATTTTTTATTATAGTTTGTAAGCGTTATCTTATTTGATCTGATACCATAGCGAGAGGGTGCCGTAGATGGGATAGAGCGTCTGCTCGACGGTCTTGAACGAGCTGTGCATGATGCCCGTGAGGCCCCACTTCAGGTCGGCGCTGAGACCCATGCGGCGAGCCATCCGGAAGTCGGCCCCGAGGTCGAGACCAGCCTGCAGACGGCGCATCTGGTCGCCGAAGTCGTAGGTGGCGCGCTCGTCCATGGCGTGGCCCATCTCGATCTTCTGGCCTGTCGGGGTGTCCTTGCGCAGATAGCCGTCGGCGACGTTGCCTGAGAAGCCGCTGCTGGTGACGAAGGAGAGGTAGGGTCCGGCCCTGAGGGCCCATTGGGGATGGACGTCGAGGGTGGCCATGAGGGGGACGGTCAGCATCCAGGCGCGCGTGTTCTGCTCGACGCGTCCTGTGTAGACGCCCTCGAGCTGCTCGCCGCCCTTGACCATGGCCATGTGGTAGCCCTTGGTGGTGACGGCGACGCTCATGCCCTTGTTCTCGAAGTGGAGCCCTGCCTGCAGTCCCCAGGGGCCGCTGAGGGGGAGTCGGGCGTCGAGTCCGAGCGTCAGGTTGGACGTCAGGTCGAAGCTGTTGAGCTCGCGGATCGTGGCGGGAATGCCCAGTGGCGTGGCAGCTCCGATGTTGTAGCCCACGCGGGCGGTCAGGGCGATGTTGTCGTCGGGGTCGGCAGCCTGTACGCCGCTGGCGATGAGCAGTGCGAGGGCGGCGGCGGATATGGATGTGAGGAGTTTATTCATCGTGGGTGCAAATGATTCTGACTTTGTCGATGTAGAGCGTCGAGCCGATGGCGCCCTCGAAGGTGTCGCCATGGATGCTGGCAGCGAAGACCAGCGCGAGGTTGTAGCCGCGGTTCTGGAGCAGCTGCTCGTCGACGTCGGCGAGGTGCTCGAAGGGAATCTCGAAGAAGGTCCACTCGTCAGTCACCTTCACCTCCGGGATGCGGGCCTTGCTGACGATGAGGGGGCTGCTGAGCACGTCGTCGCCATAGAGCACGACGGGGGCGCCCTGGTCGTCGTGGTTGCGATAGAGCACGGCGTAGATGTCGGCGGAGTCGCGGCGGTTCTCGATGACCTGCTGCTGCTTGTTCTTAAACTCGGGGCCCGGCTGGTAGCGGTAGTAGCCCGTCAGCTTCTGGGGGTCGTGGGTGAAGGGGATGCCCATCTCAGTGGCATGGAGGGCGTCCTTGAGTGCGCGGTCGATGATGAACTTGCCGAGGAACATGTTGCCGGCTGCGATGGGGCGGCCTGTGGAGCGGCCCAGGGGGCCCGTGTCGAGGGTCATGAGCTTGAGGCAGCGGCCGTCGAGTCCGTTGTCGTCAGGCACGGTGGGATACTGGTCGGCCGTCTTGCTGGAGTTGGCGATGAAGTAGCCGCCATTGCCCGTGGCCCAGATGTCGTCGACGTTGCCGTCGGCGTCCTGCTCATACCATACGTAGAATTTCTTGTATTTGTCGTCGATGCGCGTATGCTCGAAGTCGTAGCAGACGGTGTCAGTCACGGTGACGGTCGTAGGCAGGAAGGCCACCTGATACTGGCGCGTCCATTGGCGGTCCTCCGACGTGACGGTATAGCTGACGGGGCCCTTGCTGAAGTCGCAGACGGTGCCGCTGGCGGGCTCGATCGTGGCGCCCTCAGTGATCTTGAAGCGGGGGGCCATGCGCGTCAGGTCAGCTGAACGGCGGACGACAAACTGGATGGCCGACTGCTCGGAATAGACGCGCACCAGCGAGTCGCTGGGCTGGAAGAAGACTTCATCGGGACGGTCGACGCTGACGGAGGCCTCCAGCACGTCGCACTCGGCATTGAGCGGCTCATCCTTAAAGCAGGCGGTCAGCAGGCATGCTCCTGCCATCAGGCTGATCAATGCCCTATGATGCAAAAGTGTCATTTTGTGTTCGCTTATGATTTATTTTTTAGAGTGCAAAGGTAACACTTTTTTTCCAATAACCTTTCATTTATGCAAAAAAAATCGTATCGCGATACCAAAAAGTGGGGAGGGGCGGCGGTGCCTTCTACTGGTCGGGGTTCTCCACATAGCCCTGATACTCGGCGACGAGGGCCGACATGACGGAGTCGTAGGCCTGGCTGCGCGTGGCCTCGATGTTCTCAGGGCCCTGGCCGACGGGGTAGATGGGATGATGGATGGTGAGCGAGAGGGGGTGCCACGTGACGAAGGAGACGCCGCGCTGGCGTGGCAGGATGTCGAACGAGCCGTTGATGGTCAGCGGCACGACGGGCAGCTGCAGCTCGTCGGCCAGTGCGAAGGCACCCTTCTTGAAGGTGCCCATGTGGCCCGTAAAGGTGCGTGCGCCCTCAGGGAAGACGCAGACGCTGATGCCTCCCTGGAGGGTGCGGCGTGCAGCATCGTAGGTGGCCTTGATCTTGCTGGGGCCCCGCTTGTCGACGAATATCTGATGACTCTTCTCGCAGGCCCATCCGACGAGGGGTATCTTCTTCAGCTGATACTTCATCATCCAGCGGAACTGGCGATGCAGGTGGGCATAGACGAGGAAGATGTCGAAGGCGCCCTGATGGTTGGCCACGAAGACGTAGCTCTGGCCTGGCTCCAGCTGACGCCGGCCCTCGACCTTGACGGGAATGAGCAGCAGCCAGAGGATGATGCGCGACCAGAGGCTGGCGGGATAGAAGCCCCAGAAGTGGCCTCCGCCGAGGGAGCAGCCGACGGCCGTGACGATGGCTGTGAGGATGGTGACGATGAGCCCCAGGGGCAGGGCTATGCATAGCTGATAGGCGCGGTATAGATATTTCATAGTTGCTTATTTTAGGTTATTTCTTTCTCTCACACTTTTTTCTTGGTCTTCAGCGTGATGACGTTGACTTCGCCCGGACACCAGAGGCGGAAAGGGATGGCTCCGCCCAGGCCGCGCGAGACGTAGAGCGCACGGTCGCCGGCCTGATAGAGTCCGCTGTGCTCACGATAGCGCAGACGGGCGGGCGACCAGCCCAGGATGTTCAGCTGGCCGCCATGGGTGTGGCCGCTGAGGGTCAGCTGGCAATGGGTGCGGGGCAGGATACGGCGTCGCCATGAGGTAGGGTCGTGCTCGAGCATGACGACGAACTCGTCGCGGCTGACGCCGTAGAGTGCCATGTTGTGGTCGCCCAGCTGGGGGAAGCGTCCCTCGCCGTCGTTCTCCATGCCCGCAATGACGATATGGGCAGAGTCGCGCCCGATGCGCTTGTGGCTGTTGCGCAGCAGTTGCCACCTCAGGTCGCCATAGACGGCGTCAGTATGGCCCAGCTGCTCGGCAATGGCATAGGGGTCGTCCTGATCCATATACATGGCGTAGTCGTGGTTGCCCAGCACGGCGATGACGCCGTCAGGGGCTTTGAGTCGGGCGAGCACGTCCTGATGGTCATAAACTTCGCTGACGATGCAGTTCTGCAGGTCGCCAGTGAAGACGATGAGGTCGGGATGGAGGGCGTTGATGCTGTCGACGGCCCGCTGCAGGAAGGCGTCGTCGACAGAGCCGACGTGGGCGTCGCTGAACTGCACGATGCGATAGCCGTCGAAGGCGGCAGGCAGGTCGGGGCTGGCGAATGTCGCGTGTCTGACGACGAGCTGCCTGGAGCCGACGTAGCGCCCTTCGGCCCAGCCTAAGCCCCAGAGGAGCCCCACGAGGGCTATGAGCACACCCAGCCAGCGGCGGCGACGGCCCACGCGCCACCCCACGACGATGAGGATCAGGGGGAGGAGGAGCATCAGGACGTCGAGCAACTGCAGGTGGTGGAGGATGAAACGTACGATCATAGGCTGGCAGCGAGGAATTTACGGACGACGGCAGGCTCAAGCCGCCGACGACGAGCATAGTCGCGGAACTGGTCGTCGCCAATCTTGCCGACGGCGAAATAACGGGCCTGCGGATGGGCAATCATGAGGCCTGAGACGGAGGCGTGCGGACGCATGGCGCCGCTCTCAGTGAGCGTGATGCCGATCTGGGCGAAGCCGAGCAGGCGGTCGAGCTGGAAGTTAAGGCTGGCATCGGGCAGCGAGGGATAGCCCACGGCAGGACGGATGCCCTGGAACCGCTCCTGATGGAGCTGGTCGATGCTGAGCTGCTCGTCGGGCGCATAGCCCCAGTAGCGACGACGCACCTCGAGGTGCATCAGCTCGGCTGCCGCCTCGGCCAGGCGGTCGGCCAGCAGCTGGGCCATCATCTTCTGGTAGGGGTCAGGGGCGAAGTCGGATACCATGGCGCTGTCGACGCTCGTGGCAAAGAGGCCCACGCGGTCGGCGACAGGACTGACGAAGTCGGACAGACAGAGGCAGGGACGGCCCGTCTGCTGGCGCAGCAGGGCGATGTGCTCGCCGCCACGGCTGTCGAGCACGATGTCGTCGCCGTCGGCATGCGCCTCTTCGATGGTAAAGAGGGCGTGGGCCTGATAAGAATGGACAATGGTGTCGAGAAACGCGTCGGCCTCCTTGCGCAGACGCCGTTGCTCACAGGCAGGACGCACCTGCCAGGCGTGGTAGAAGTAGACCCAGTTGATGTAGGGCCGTAGGAGCGGTATGTCGTAGTCGAGCTTCATCTGAAGACGACAGGTTGGCCGATGTAGTCGCGGTCGACCACACCGTGGTTGTAGACCAGATGACCATTGCAGAGCGTCGCCTCGACGCGCCAGTCGAACGTGTGGCCCTCGAGGGGGCTCCATCCGCAGCGACTCTGAATCATGTCGGGGGTGAGGGTCCAGGGTGAGTGGGGGCGCACGATGGCGATGTCGGCCTGATAGCCAGGGCGAAGGAAGCCTCGACGCTGCACCTCGAACAGTCGGGCGGGATTGTGGGCCATGAGCTCGACGAGGCGCTCGATGGTGAGCACGCGAGCATCGATAAGCTCAAGCATAGCCACGAGCGAGAACTGCACCATGGGCATGCCGCTGGCTGCCCTACGGCAACCGCCCTCCTTCTGTGCGGGCAGGTGAGGGGCATGATCGGTGGCCACGACGGCGATGCGGCCGTCGACGAGAGCCTGGCGCAGCATGAACTGGTCGACGGGGCTCTTGATGGCGGGATTCACCTTGATGCGCGAGCCGAGCCGGGCGTAGTCCTGCGACGAGAAGAGCAGATAGCCGACGCAGGCCTCAGCAGTGACGAGGGGGAAGGGCGCGGCTGACGGATTGCAAGCGTCCAGGAGGTCGAGCTCCTCTGCCGTTGAGATGTGGGCAATGTGCAGGCGGGCATGATGCTTCTTGGCCAAGGCGATGGCCTTCTGGGTCGAAGCGATGCAGGCCTCTTCGCTGCGGATGAAGGGGTGGAGGCTGACGTCAGGATCGTCGCTGCCCTCAAGGGCCGTCTGCATGTTGCGCTCGATGACGGACGTATCCTCGCAATGGGCCATGATGGGCAGGGGGGCGGACAGACGGAAGATGCGGTCGAGGGCTTCGTCGCGGTCGACGAGCATGTTACCTGTCGACGAGCCCATGAACAGCTTGATGCCTGGCACGGCGCGGGGGTCGAGCTGGGCAAAGAGATCGGCGTTGTCGTTGGTGGCGCCGAAGAAGAAGGCGTAGTTGACGTGACTCTTCGAAGCAGCCAGCCGCTGTTTGTCGGCGAGTGCCTCGAGGGTGGTCGTCTGCGGCTTGGTGTTGGGCATGTCGAAGAAGGTGGTCACGCCGCCAGCGGCTGCCGCACGGCTCTCTGTCTCGATGTCGGCCTTGTCCGTCAGTCCGGGCTCGCGAAAGTGGACGTGCGTGTCGATGACGCCAGGCAGGACGTAGCAGCCCGTGGCGTCGATGGTGTTAACGACGGCACTGCCGTCGGTCACGGGACGGGAGGATGAAGGGATGATTTGCTCGATGCGGCCGTCGTCGGCGACGACGATGTCGGCCTTACGAGTCGTGCCCTCGTTGACGATGCGGCCGCCGCTGATGATGGTCTTCATTCGGCGTTGAGTATGCTTTGCACAATGCTGTCGTTGGGCTCCTCAATGGTGGTGTCGCTGACAGGAGCGCCTCCTTGCTGCATCTGCTGGTGAATCTCGTTGGCCACGCGGTAGTAGTCGCTCACGTAGGGGTCGTTCTTGAAGGCGTCCGTCGCCTTGCTCATCAGCTCCTCAATCTGTGGGGTGAGGATGGGATACTGATAGGCGGAGGTGATCATCATGAAGATGCCCGGGCCAAGGACGTTGTCGAAATTGTCGATGATGAAATGGGTCTCAAGCGAGTCGGTCTGACGGGCTATCTCCTGAGCCTCGACGGAGAGCTGCTGGGCTATGACCTCCTCGTCGATGCCGTCGAGCAGCATCTGACTCTCACGATGGCCAAGCTCCACAAGCCGGTTGTCGAGCTGCTGGTGCTGGTCGAGGAAGTCGTAGAGCAGCTCATTGAGCGGCGAGCCGCTGACTTTCTGCTGGGCGTCGTCGATGCGGATGCTGATGTCGCCCTGCTCGACGACGAGCGGCATGACGCTGCGGTCGTCCATGTAGAGCGATGCCATGCGGGTGGAGTCGAACTGCCCTGAGAAGCGGAATTTGCCATGCACGACCTCACAGGAGTCGATGCTCTGGAGCTTGTTGTCGCGCACCACCTTGAGATAGAGTTTACTGCCATCGAGACGTGACACCGTCGACGAGCCCTGAATGCTGTAGGACTCTGCACACGAGGTGAAGGCAGCCACGATAAGTATGGCGTAAAGAATTCTGTTCATCGTCAATTTGTTTTAATCGTGTGCAAATGTACAACGATATCTTGATTCGGGAAAAAAAATTTGCGCAATTTAAAACAATTGCGCAATCTTTTAGCATTTATTTTGCCTCTCGCTTGAGTTCGTTGCTGATTCTATGCGTGACATAGAGTTGAAGGATGGCAGCCAGAAGAAGCGTTGCCACCCACTTCTGATGGACATACTGCAGATAGGTGGTCCACTCCAACTGAAGGGGATTGCCGTTGCCTGCAAACATCAGGGCGGCGGAGACGAGGAAGAGCACGTCGCTGAACACCATGATGCGGCGCAGACGGCGAATGGTGAGGTTCGCCCCGTCGTAGGTCTGAAGCATCTGCATGGAGGCGAAGCCCAGGGCTCCGAGGGCAAAGACCCATGGCGAGTAGGGCCAGCGCAGCAGGCTGACGCCAGCGCCGACGACCATGAGGATGGCTCCGACGAGGAAGATGATCTGCTGGATGCTATTCAACTGTCTCATAGTTCTGACGTTTCTGTCTGTCCGTTTGTTCATCGTCGCTCAGCACAAAGATGTCCTCGTCCTGAGCCTTCATGAAGTAGCGCTCGCGGGCGATCTTCTCCATCGCCTTGGGATTGGTCTGCAACTCGTGGATGCGGCTCTGGTCGCGCTGATACTCGTGTTCGAAGAAGGCAATCTCGTCGTTCAGCTCCGCGATGCGTTGCTTGTTGCACAGGTGGGCATAGATACTGTTCTCGTCGAGGAATCCGACGAAGACAATGCCGAAGATGAGCACGACGCCATACTTGACGACGGGCAGTCGCAGGATGCGCAAGATGCTTTGTGTGATGGATTTCATATCACCGATGTATTTATTGTTTCTTATTAGAAGTTCCCCCTACCCTATGCCAGCTCGAGACCGAAGGCCTGGCGAAGCTTCTCGACAGAGGGGTTGTCCTTGGCCATCGCCTCGAACTGCTCGCGACGCGTCAGAATCTTCTCCTGCTCCTGCTTCTCGGCCACGCGGAGCGTCAGCCGGATGTCGTCGTTGTGCAGATAGAGACGCAGCGTGGCCTCAATCTTCGTCTTGATGGATTCCACCTCAGTCTTGATGATGTCGTTCGGCACCGTCACCTCGACGTTGGGCATCTCGGTGATCTGCGGGTTCATGTTCTTCATGCGGGCCGCGATGCCGCTCATAGTCTGGGGCATGCGGTTGCACATCGACATCCATTGCAACTCGAGGGCCGACTGCTCGAAGACCTGCGTCTGACGGCCCGACGGCGCGTCGGCTGCGTTCGTGCCTGGCAGTATCTGCATCTTCTGAGGATGGGCCTGCTGGCGCAGGTTGCTCCACGACGTGGTCAGCTGTGAGGCCTTGATGGCCGGACGGGGCGAGGACGAGGGCGTCGCTGGCGACGCGGCTGCCACTTTAGGGGCCACCTTTGTCGGCTGGGGCGTCGTCGGCTGGGGTGCACGGGGCGATTCAGGCGACGCAGCCGCGGCTACCTGCGGGGCCGACTGCTTGGGCTGTGCCTGCTGAATCAGTTGTTTGAACAGGGATTTCAATCGTCTGGGCCTACGCCCACTGGCAGGCCCCTCGTCGGGCTGGGTCAGCTGTGCCACCTCGATGAGCGTCAGCTCCACCAGCAGCCGTTTGTTGCTCGACTGGCGGTAGTTGATGTCGCACTGGTTCATCAGCCGAAGCGACTGGTAGAGGAATCGGGTGTCGGTGCGCTGGGCCTGCTCCTGATAGCGCTGGCGCTGCTGCTCACTCACCTCGAGCAGAGGCAGCGTCTGCGGGTCCTTGGCCATGAGCACGTTGCGCACGTGGCGGGCAAGGCCCTGGATGAGCAGTCCGCCGTCGAATCCGCCCGCAATGATATTGTTGAGCAGCACCATGATCTCGGCCGCCTTGTTATTATAGGCGAGGTCTACCATCTGGAAGTAGTTGTCAGAGTCGAGCACGTTGAGGTCCTCGATGACTTTCTGATAGGTGATGTTGCCCTGACAGAACGATGCGGCCTGATCGAAGATCGAGAGGGCGTCGCGCATACCGCCGTCGGCCTTCTCGGCAATGACGGCCAGCGCCTCGTCCTCATACTGGATGCCTTCCTTCGCAGCCACGGTCTTGAGGTGGTCGATGGTGTTCTGGACGGTCATGCGCTCGAAGTCGTAGATCTGGCATCGCGACAGGATCGTGGGCAGAATCTTGTGCTTCTCTGTCGTGGCGAGAATGAAGATGACGTGGGCGGGCGGCTCCTCGAGCGTCTTGAGGAAAGCGTTGAAGGCGGCCGTCGAGAGCATGTGCACCTCGTCGATGATGAACACCTTATACTTGCCCAGCTGGGGCGGAATGCGCGTCTGCTCCATCAGCGTCTTGATGTGCTCAACGGAGTTGTTCGAGGCGGCGTCCAGCTCGAAGATGTTGAGCGAGCGCTGCTCGTTGAACGACTGGCACGACTCGCACTCGTTGCACGCCTCGCCATCGGCCGTCGGATGCTGGCAGTTGATGGCTTTGGCGAAAATACGCGCGCAGGTGGTCTTGCCGACGCCACGCGGGCCGCAGAACAGATAGGCATGGGCCAGCTTGCCCGACTTGACGGCGTTCTTCAGCGTCGTCGTCAGCGCTGCCTGCCCCACAACCGTGTCGAAGGTCATGGGCCTGTATTTTCGTGCCGATACGATATATTCCATTCTTATGTCAGTATAGTCAAAAAAGGATATGATTAATTATTTATCTTCTCATTCGCCAGTTTCCGCAAATACTTAGCAGCCCGCTTCAGCAGGCCCTCATCCTCTGCGATGAAGCTCATGTTGCGTAGCATCTCAGCGTTAAGTTGCATGGTCGTCATAGGTCAATCTGTCTTTATCCGTTGCAAAGGTACACAAAAATTTCTGAATTCGTCGCACAAAGCGTGTGATTTTTTTTCTGACGGCAAAACGACGCAATGAGAAACGCGAAAAGAGTCTCACCGTCTGTTACGACAGCAAGACTCTTCGCAAAAAAGATGGCGGCCTCCTACTCTCCCGCATTGCATTGCAGTACCATCGGCGCAGGCGGGCTTAAC
>OCTW011613840.1_pt1 | contig 27175 bp, 16 predicted proteins | sample 1539671 | NCBI WGS metagenome assembly OCTW01 (sample SAMN02144230, study PRJEB22623) | gut metagenome | biome: sheep rumen | host: Ovis aries | place: New Zealand | reverse complement strand
GGCGGCTCGGATAATTTTCATTTGGTGTCACCTCTTAAAAGGATTATATCATATTTTTATATAATTAGCAATAGTATACATAATATTTTAAAATATTAACTAAATGTTTGATGATGCTGTTGGAGAATTATCTGCAAAGTGTTTATGAATGCTCTTGAATCGGCAGGTCGGAGAAGTATACGGAAATGTAAAATTTTTATTATTCGGGATAATCGTTTGCAATTGACATAAATATGTGGTATAATATTAAATTGAGTTAATATTTTCATGAAAGGACGTTTTGTTATGGCAAAGCTAAAGATCGCCGTTGTTTTCGGCGGTAAGTCGAATGAGCATGATGTTTCCGTAGTATCGGCGGCACATGTTATACGCAGTATCAATGAAAATTCTGACCGCTATGAGGTCATTTGCATCGGCATCACCAAGAAAGGTCACTGGCTGAGATACATGGGCAGTACTGAGGATATCGAGAACGGCAAGTGGACAGACCACCCCGACAATCTCGCCTGCATTTTCAGCCCTGATCCTGTCCATCGCGGTTTCATACAGCTGGAAGAGGACGGCAGCTATTCAAATATCAAGGTAGATGTTGTATTCCCTGTACTGCATGGCAAGAATGGTGAAGACGGAACTATCCAGGGCATTTTCCAGATGGCAGAGGTGCCTTTCGTGGGCTGTGACCTGATATCTTCCGCATGCTGCATGGATAAGGATGTTACACACACTATACTTGAAGCACACGGCATAAAGACTGCCAAGTGGATCAGCATGATATACCGCGATCTGGCAGAACTGGACGAAAAGTGCGCACTGATGGAGAAGGAACTGGGCTACCCGATGTATGTAAAGCCTGCGAACTGCGGTTCATCGGTGGGCATATCCAAGGCGCACGACCTTGAAGAACTGAAAGCAGGCATCAAGGCTGCTTTCACCCACGATCAGAAGGTCATTGTGGAGCAGGAAGTCAAGGGTGTGGAGCTGGAGTGTGCCGTAATGGGCAATGACACACCTTTCGCTTCGACTGTGGGACAGATAGCGGCTGCAAACGAGTTCTATGATTATGATGCGAAGTACAATAACGCAGCATCAAAGACCTACATACCCGCAATGGTCGATGAAAAGGTCATCGAAGAAGTGCGCGATGTGGCTGTAAGGGCATTCAAGGCTATGGGCTGCGGCGGTCTTGCAAGGGTGGACTTCTTCCTGTCTGACAAGGGCGAAGTGATACTCAACGAGATAAACACGCTGCCGGGTCACACAAAGATAAGCATGTACCCGAAGCTGATGGAACATGCAGGCATAAGCTATGCCGAGCAGGAGGACAGGCTGATAAAGCTGGCACTGGACAGATCGGAAGTGGACTATGAATAATGCACCGATAGGCGTTTTTGATTCTGGTGTCGGGGGACTGACATGTGTCAAGGAACTGACCAAGCTGCTGCCACATGAGGATATAGTCTATCTGGGTGACACGGCGAGAGTTCCCTACGGCACGAGAAGCAAGGAAACGATAGCGAGGTATACCGCGCAGGATATGGAGTTTTTGCGTGGTCATGATGTCAAGATGATACTGGTGGCATGCGGCACCGCATCGAGCGTTATAATGTCAAGTCCTGAGTTTTCGGGAAAGACGGAACCTGTATACAGCGGCGTGGTCATACCTGCGGCGCATGCGGCATGTGCGGCTACCAAAAACGGAAAGATAGGCGTTATCGCCACAGGTGCCACCATAAGGAGCGGCAGCTACGGCAAGGTGATACGCAGCATCGACCCGTCTGCAAAGGTGGTGGGCAAGGCATGCCCGATGTTCGTGCCGCTGGTGGAGAACGGTTATGTGGGGCTTGACTGCCCGCCTACAAGGTTCTTTGCGGAGGAATACCTCGAATGTATGAAGCGCGAGCAGGTGGATACACTGATACTGGGCTGTACCCACTATCCCCATCTGGCAGATGTCATATCGGACATAATGGGCGAGGGCGTGAAGCTGATATCTTCCAGTGCGGAACTGGCAAGATATGCGGTGAAGACGCTGACTTTCGCGGACGAACTGGCAGAGAGGGAAGAAACGGGCAGTCAGAAACTCTACTGCACTGACAGCGCGGAACTTTTCGCGGAAAACGTTGAGCGTTTTCTGGGCGAGAGTTTTGCGGGAACTGTGGAGAAGTGTGACCTGTACTGACGGGAAAGGAAAATGAAGTTGGATAAGAGGGAAGTCGATATAAGGCTGGTGAGCCGACAGTTTGAAGAGCGGGGCAGTGAACCTGAGATGACAGAGATAATGTCGCTGGGGACGCTGGAAGCTACTGAGAACGGCTTTGCTGTTGAGTATGAAGAGAGCGAAGCTACGGGCTTTGAGGGCTGTGTGACAAGGCTTGAAAGTTTTGGGGATACAAAGGTGGTCATGGCGAGAACGGGGAACGTTACCTCAAATATGGTCATCGAAATGGGCGAGAAGCATCACTGCATCTACGGCACACAGTACGGCAATTTTGAAGTCGGGGTCGAGGCGCAGAAGATAGCTGTCAAGCTGGACGAAAACGGCGGAAAACTGGCTTTCTCCTACGTGGTTGATGTTAATTCAAGTCTGGTGGGAGTTTTTGAGATAGAAGTAGAAGTAAGACCGAGATAAAGGGAGGAATTGAAAATGTATGATCTGATAAACGAGTCATTTACACAGGCAAGAGAACTTGTGATGAATGCGATGGGCGCACTGGTGGCAGAGGGCGTTTTCCCTGCGGAGGCTGTACCTGCTTTTAACATAGAGATACCCGCTGACTCAAAGAACGGTGATGTTTCCACCAATGCGGCGATGGTGTGCGCAAAGCCTTTCCGCAATGCGCCACGCAAGATAGCTGAGGCGATAGTCGGCAAGATAGCGACTGAGGGCAGCTGCTTTGAGAAAGTCGAGATAGCAGGTCCCGGATTTATAAATTTCTTCTATAACAAGGGCTGGTATGCGTCGGTGGTAAAGGCTGTGCTCGATGCGGGCGCTGATTACGGCAAGACCGAGTTTGGCAAGGGCAAGCGTGCTCTGGTGGAATTCGTTTCTGCAAACCCGACAGGTCCGATGCACATCGGCAACGCAAGGGGCGGTGCTATAGGTGACTGTCTGGCGGCTGTTATGGAGTATGCGGGCTACGAGGTAGAGAGAGAGTTCTACATAAACGATGCGGGCAATCAGATAGAGAAGTTCGGCAAATCGCTGAGGCTGAGATACATGCAGATATGCAGTGAGGCGGGTCAGGCGATAGTTGCGAAAAATCTTGATATGGACGCTTTTTGCAAGGAGATATACGGCGAAGACGGCAACCGTCCTGAATTCCCGATGCCTGACGATGTTTATCTGGGCATGGATATAATCGCACATGCGAAGAATTTCTTTGATGAGTACGGCATGATAGCCAGCGCACAGCCCGAAGAGGACTGCAAGAAGGCTCTGGTCGATTATGCACTGCCCAAGAACATACAAGGTCTGCATGACGACCTTGCGAAGTACCGCATAGAATATGACACATGGTTCAGGGAGAGCACACTGCACAATGACGGCTCGGTGGCTAAGGTCATCGAACAGCTGAAAGCGAGCGGTTATACCTACGAACAGGACGGTGCGCTGTGGTTCAAGACCACCGAATTCGGTGATGAAAAGGACAGGGTGCTGGTGCGCGACAACGGTATACCGACCTATTTCGTGCCTGATATAGCTTACCACTACAACAAGCTGGCTGAAAGAAAGTTCGACAAGGCGATAGATATTTTCGGTGCTGACCATCACGGTTACATACCAAGACTAAAGGCGGCTATGACTGCGCTGGGCGTTGATGCGAAGAAGCTGGATATTGTCATCATGCAGATGGTAAGACTTGTAAAGAACGGCGAAACATACAAGCTGTCGAAGCGTTCGGGCAAGGCGATAACGCTGAACACTCTGCTGGAGGAGATACCGATAGATGCGGCAAGATTTTTCTTCAACCTGAGAGAGCCGAACTCACAGTTCGACTTTGACCTTGACCTTGCCATCTCAAATTCCAGCCAGAACCCTGTTTACTATGTTCAGTACGCACACGCGCGTATCTGCTCGGTAATAAAGAAGCTGAAAGAAGAGGGCGTTGAGGCGAAGGCTTTCACTGATGAGATGGCTGAGGCGCTGAACACTTCGGAAGAACTGGAACTGGTGAAGCTGATGGCAACTCTGCCGACCACAATAAACGATGCGGCTAAGGCTTACGACCCTGCAAAGGTCACCAAGTACGCGGTGGATATTGCGACACTGTACCACAAGTTCTACAACGCATGCCGCATAAAGGGCGAGCCTGAGAACGTTATGCAGGCAAGACTGTCACTTTCGCTGGCTGTTAAGCAGATAATCGCGAACATACTGGGTATGCTTAAGATAAACTGTCCTGAGAGCATGTGATAAACTGAGAAAAGATAACAAAGACGGAGTTTCCTGCTGTGAAACTCCGTCTTTCTTTTGGTGATATGGGCAGATATAATAAAACAAAAAGTCCGCGATGGCTTTATCAGCCATCACGGACTTTATTATGCTTTTACATTACTGCTTGCTAAGAATTACTTAACTGTAACGTTAACTACAGAGTACTTCAGAGCGTTTACAACATCCCAAGTACCGTTAACTCTAGCAGCGATAGCTACCTTGTAGCTCATGCCGGGAGTCATGTTCTTAGGCGAAGTGTAGCTGTTGGTTGTGATGTTGGAGGTCTGGATTCTCCACTTACCAGCCAGGTATACAGCTATGCCGTACTTGTCAGCATTCTTTACCTTGTCCCAAGTGAAGCGCATCTGGTGATACTGCTCGCTGTAAGCTACCTTGATGTTGGTAGGATAAGTCTTATCATCAGTAGGAGGAGGAGTCAGTTCCTTGCCGTACAGGTTAGCCATAACGCCCAGAGCCATCATGTCATCGCCTGCGTGCCAGAATCTGTGGTAGTTCAGGTCAACCTTAGCAACGTTCTTGAAGCCTGCGATCTGTGCCTGACCCTCAGGATCAGATGCAGAGTACTTGCTGTCCCACTTAGCGCCGTTCTGAACGTCCTTATTGTAAGCAGCCTTCAGCTCCTTAACCAGGTTGATAGCCTCAGTAGAAGTCTGAGAGCCTGCGCATTTGCCTTCGTACATTGTACGGATGCTCTCGAATGTAGCGCCGTTTGCCAGCTTGTCGCCGTTAGGCATTGTGCCGTTGTAGTTCTCAGGAATCCAAACGGTCTGGCTGAAGAAACGAGCCAGCGAAGGATTGTGCTCAGTTCTGGACATACCCAGATCATCACGACCCAGAGCCCAAGAGCGGTCGATCAGTTCCTTAGCCAGGTACAGAGATGCCTTAGGCAGAGCAGAATCGTTAGCAGTATAGGTCTTAGTGCCGGCCTTAACGTTGGAAGCACCCTCGATGTTGTAGTTGAACTTACCGCCAACAGAGCTGTAAGTCATGCCGTTGATGTCAGAGCCCTTAACGCCCTTAGCCTTTGCATAGTAGAGCAGAGTGTTAGCCAGCGAAGATACGCAGCCGAGGTCGGTGTTGCCGTAGCCGGAGATAGTGCAGCTCAGACCGTTGTTGGAAGTAGCGGAGCCGTTCCAGCTGTCAGGCTGACCCTGCCAATCAAGGTTAGAAGGCATATAGAAGTCACCGTCAGAAGTGAGAACGGTGTTATTAACGAACCATGCGCACCACTTGTCAAGGATCTGCTCCAGAGCAGCTTCCATAGACATACCGCCGGGTCTTACGCCAGTGTTGTCACCGCCGTTCTGCTTAACCCAATAGTACAGCTCAGCCAGACGCTGAACAGCCCATACCTGGTTACCTGTCCAGTGGTTGGAACCTGGGTCAGCATATACAGGGTGCTCAACATACATCATACCATAGAAGGTAGGAACGCCCGAAGGATAAGTCTCGTAACGACCCTTGTAGGAGTTGGTAGCACCGCCTGCGATAGGACCGTCCTTAGACTGCAGCCACAGATAGAATTCCAGCTGTCTTTCGAGAGACTTCTGGTAATCCTGCTTAGCACCGTCAGCCTTCATGCCGCTTGACAGATCAGTCAGCAGAGCATAAGCAGCCAGCGGGTTCTGATAGAACTCATGAGCGTGCGAGCAGCCTATCTGCCAGCACCAGTTCTGACCTGTGCCCTTGAGAGCGCCGCCCCAAGAAGTATACCAGTTCATCAGGTAGTGCTTGGAGTTGTCACCTGCGTTGCCGTTTGTCCAGCTGGTGTTCTGTGAGATCTGCTGATAGTACTTATCGTACATGTTGTTACGCAGTTCATCACCCATCTCAGCAGCCTTAGCGTTTACTGTGCTGTTGGAAACATTCCACTTGATAGCATCATATACACCCTGGATAGCTCTGTCTTCTGCGTCAGGAGCGTTGGTGTATGCCCACTGATTGGTTACAGTAGTATCGCGGTTGAAGATACCCTTCAGACCCTGCTGAGAGTTACCATACTTCTTCTCTTCTACGCAGGGGAACGGAACAGTTTCCCAGCAGGACTCCTGCTCGCCGCGCTGGAATGTGTTGATGAAGGTGAACTCGGTGCCCTCACCGAAGCCGTACCAGTTATCAACGTCAGCCAGCCAGTGCATCAGATACAGACCGCCCTGATTGTTCTTGCCGTTGTATACGCGGGTGAACTTGTTGAAGATCGGGTTCTCAGCAGTCTTGCTTGCCTCGCCTGCCCAAGCGCCGGGGCACTGATCGGGAGTGTCATACTCACCGCAGTACTGAGCACTTACGCTTGAGGACTGCCAGAAGTTGTCCTGAACATCAGGTATCATAACTTCCATTGTCTTCCAAGCCTTCTGCAGATCGTTTGCAGATGCGCCGCTGAAGTTCTCGCCCGAATTCTTAACGATGTTGTCGTGCATTGCTGCTACCCATACCAGGTAGGACATTGCCTCGGATGTAGTCTCATGACCGTAGTCAGGAGCCTCGATGATAACTTCTTCTCTTGAGTGGTAAGGAATACCGAAAGAGCCTGAACCACCATTGTTCTGTGACAGATAGCCGTTTTTCTGACCATTGGTGATGACATCATCATACAAGGACATGAAACGCTGTGCATAAGTGGAATCGCCGTATGTGTTTGCCTTAGTTCTGGTACCGGCTGCTGATGCGGGAACTACAGTTGCTGCAAAGACATTGGTAGTCATTGCTACTGTAAGGATACTTGCAACTGCAGCCTTCATTTTCTTAGGAAGCATTAATAATTCCCCTCTCCTGAAATATTTGTTCGGCATTAAAGCCGCGTGTTGTTTGCAGGCTCAGCCTGCGCTTTTGAACGTAACAGTGATATCGACACTCGATAGCTTCGGCACAGCGTTTACAAGACACATACACCCATGTGTTTTGCCATGCACAAAAGCCACACAAATATATCACCGTTTCTACAAATTATTATACACTATTTTTTTTATTTTTCAAGTCTTTTTGGGCACTTAATCGATTAAAAGCCATAATTTCGGCGGTTTGACCACCTAATTTAATTCGCTTTTGTCTATTTCACCTAATATCTTGAAATTTCAAGCATTTTAGGGGACTTAATCGTTTAAAGCTGAAATTTCAGCACTTTTACTACTTGAGCTATCTTGCAATTGTCTGCTTTATCTAATTTCTTTTGATATTTTAAAATATTTAGTTAATTGAAAGTGTCGCAATTATGACACCGCAATGCTTCGTGGCTCGACTGTGAATTATTTTCAAAACCGCACTTCTGCTACAAATTTTAGCGCGTGTGGTTTAGCTTTATTTATTCTCACCAAGTATTCTTGAAATGTGCATATTTTATACATGTCAAGTTCACTTTTATATAGGATAATACAATTGCATCTGTGTATGTGTCTGCGTGACTGACACAGCACATCAGGTATTGGGTGACCTCGATGCTGCGCTGCGCGGGAAGGGTGTTTCGGCGGCGTTATCATATGCTCTTGCTTGCTTAACATATCCCAATATAGGTTTGTGTCGGGACGGTGAGCGAGGGTCGGATCTGCGGTCTGTCTTTTATATTTTATATATAGTATGAACGGCGGGCGGTACGGCGGAGGTACACCACATTATAAAACCTATCTTATTCATACAATTAATAAGATGAAAGGAGCCTTTTATGGTTGAAGTTAAAAACCTGACAAAGCACTACGGCAAAGTTACGGCTGTCAATGATCTGAGCTTTGAGATCAGGGATAATGAGATCCTCGGATTTCTCGGACCGAACGGTGCGGGCAAATCCACCACGATGAACATTATCGCGGGATATCTGCCGACATCGAGCGGTACTGTCAATGTCTGCGGGCATGACATAAAGGAGGATGCAAGGGCTGCAAAGCGCTGCATAGGATATCTTCCCGAGATACCGCCCCTTTATCCCGATATGCGTGTTGAGGAATATCTGCGCTACTGTGCGGGCATCAAGGGCATACGCGGCGGTGAGGTCAAAAAAGAGGTCGAGAAGGTAATGAAGCGCTTGCAGCTGACCGACATGCGCCGCAGGCTGATAGCCAATCTTTCAAAGGGCTACAAGCAGCGTGTGGGGCTGGCACAGGCGATACTGGGCGATCCCGAACTGCTGATACTTGACGAGCCGACAGTAGGTCTTGACCCTACTCAGGTAGCTGAACTGAGAAAGTTCATAAAGACTCTGGGCAAGGATCATTCAGTTATCCTATCCTCGCATATACTCAGTGAGATAAGTGCTGTTTGCGACCGTGTTGTCATCATCAGCAAGGGTGAACTGCGCGCGGTCGATACCATCGAGAATCTTGAACGCAAGATGTCGGGTTCACCGATACTCAGCCTGACTGTCGAAGGCGAACAGCTGGCGGCTTCATTTGTGCTGGGTGAGGTCAAGGGCATAAAAGAGATACAGGATATCATTGAGAATGATGACGGCACCAGTGTCTTCAAAATACAGCTTGAAGATGAAAAGGTCAGACAGGATATCATGGCTGCACTGGTCGAGGGCGGCATAAACGTAGTCGAGATGTCGATGGAGCGTCCGGATCTGGAAAAGGTGTTCCTCGAACTCACAGGCAAAAAGAAGTAAAGGAGTGTGCAAAATGTTTTCTTTATACAAAAAGGAGATCCAGTCGTTCTTTTACTCGCCGTTTGCCTACGTGCTGTCGGCGCTGTTCATGCTGATCTTCGGCTTCGCGTTCGTGAACAAGATAGCAAGCATGCAGACCAGCGTGCTGCAATTCTCGTTCCCCGATATGTTCTACAACAATTTCTTCTATTTCATATTCATAATACCGCTGCTGACCATGCGTTCGTTTGCAGATGAGAGGCGCGGCGGTACTGAGGTACAGCTGCTTACCAGCCCGCTGACCATAACTCAGATAGTTCTCGCAAAATTCTTTGCGATAGTGACAGTCTTCCTGTTCATGCTGCTGCTCTCGCTGTTTTTCCCGATATATGTGGCGCTTCACGGAACTGTCATCTGGTCGTCGCTCATATGCGGCTATGCCAGCTTCTTTCTGTGGGGACTTGTCTGCATCGCGCTGGGCATGCTGTTCTCTTCGATGCAGAGCAGTCCGATAATCGCAGCGATAATCGGTGAGATAGTGATGGAGGGATTTCTGTTCCTCGATCAGTTCGCTGCTACCAAGATGGTGCAGAGTTACCCGCACCTCAATTCCGTTGTGACCTGGTTCTCGATGCAGCGCCGTTTCGTATTCTTTGCACAGGGCATGTTCCGTCTGGAAGATCTGGTGTTCTTCCTGAGCCTGACAGCACTGGTGCTGTTCTGGAACGTACTGTACATCGAAAAGCGCCGCTGGAACCATCGCTGATTGGAGGAAATAGAACATGGCACAAAAAGAAACCGCAAAACCAAAGAAGGCACGCAGCTTTACCGCAGCTGCAATGGTGTTCGGTGCGATAGCACTGGCGATAGTTATCCTGCTCAATCTGATGGTGTCGCGCCTGAATGTCATCTGGGATATGACACCGACAGGCATGTACAAGCTCACTCAGTCTACAAGGGATTATCTGGAGTCTGTGGACAAGAAGGTGAATTTCTACTTCCTGTTCGATATGGATGTACTTTCCACCGATACCGACAGCATGCCGCTGTACAATGCGATGAAAGAATATTCCGAATATGACTGTATAAATTTTCAGGCTTTTGACCCCGACAGCGACCCTGACAAGACAAAAGAACTTCAAAATATGGGCTTTACCGTTTCGCAGGGCGATATCGTCATAGAGTGCGAGGGCAGGACAAAGCACATACCCGCTTATACGATGTTTGAAACACACACAAGTTCGGACAACAGCGGCAAGCAGGCTACAAGTTCGGTATATTTCACCGGTGAGAACATCATCACAGGTGCTATAGAGGCTGTTGTGACAGGCAAGGAGGTCAAGATATACTTCCTGACAGGTCACAGCGAGAAGCAGATAGATACCGACTTCACCACACTTAAGACCAACCTTGCTTCGCGCAACTACATAGCTGAGCCGCTGAACCTTACTACCGGCAGCTCTGTTCCCGAAGATGCTTCCATCGTCATCGTGGCATCACCAAAGACCGATATCACGGATAATGAACTGAAAGTGCTGAATGATTATCTCGACAAGGGCGGCAACATCTGCTTCTGGATGGCACCGAACGAGGATACGGTGGAATACACCAATATCGAGAGCATTCTCGCAGATTTCAGCATAAGCATGGATTATGACCGCGTCGCTGAGACCGATACCGATCTGTATCCGCCCAATGACCCCACCAGTTTCATGTGCAGCATAGTTGTGGCTGACCAGACTTCGAGCATAGACCTGACAAGCGAACTGGCACAGTTCGTGGATCAGGGTGCGCAGCCTTTTATGACCAATACGCGCAGCTTCATGCAGATATACAACGAAGGCAACAACAATGAGCATGTGACCACAGGTTCACTTCTCCAGACCATAGACAAGATAGGCGACGGTTCTTCGACTGCTGTGGGCGAACCGATGGGCGGTTCAAAGCCCCGCGACCGAATCACCGATGTGGTGCTTGATCTGGCAATGTATTCCACCGACAGTTCACGCGCAGGTGCGAAGATAATGGTAATGGGCAACGGCGATTTCCTTGATGATGACAACATCTATCAGGCTTATATGACCATACCCGTGAATTTGCAGCTGTCTGTATTCTCATGGATGTATGACTCTGACAAGGCACTTGACTTCGGCATAGCGGGCAAGGAGCGTACTTTTGATGAAATGAACATAGAGTCCACTTCAAAGGCTAATGTCATCAACGTTATATTCATCGCTGTACCTGTCGTTGTGGGACTTATCGGCGGCGCGGTATGGCTCAGGCGGAGGTATTCGGAATGAACCGTAAGTCAATGATAGCAACGGGTGCCGCACTGGTGCTGCTGCTGGGCGGCGCGGGTGGTGCATATTACTATGTGGATCACAAGAAGTCGAGCGAGGAAGCCGCTGAAAAGGCGGAAGCTGATTCGCTCAACCTGTTCTCTTTCGATTCAAATACCGTAAAAGGAATAGATATAACCAACGAAGACGGCTATTTTCATATGACGGTCGGTCAGTCGGGCGACTGGCAGATGGAGGAAACTGATTACCCTTATGAATTTTCGCTGAACAGCTTCAACCTCAACGTCATCGCATCGACTATGAGCAAGCTGAAAGCCGATCACAAGGCTGAGGCGCAGGATCTGAGCAAATACGGTCTTGAACAGCCCGTAACGGTGGTATGCCACACTGCGGACGGCGACTACACTCTGCTGGTGGGCGGCAGTTCGGTCACCAACGAGTTTTGCTATGTGATGAAGCCCGATGATGATACCATTTACTGCATCGATCGTGAAATGGGTGCTGAACTGCGCGGAGATATCGCGACACTGCGCAGTAATTATCTGCTCAACTGCTATGACAATGAGATAAAGCATTTCTCGGTAGAACATAACGGCGAGGTCTGCTATGATCTCTCGCGTGATACCGAGAGCACTTCGATGTGGGCGCTCAATGCGCCGCAGACGGGTGTTACGGTAGATGCCGTCAAGATAAACAACGTGCTCACAAGCATCGTGCGTGTGCAGACATCAAACTTTGAATGTTTCACGAAGGACGAGAGCGTGCTTGCAAAACACGGTCTTGACAAGCCTGCCTACACTTTCACGGTGGTGACCGATGAAAAGACCTACACGCTGGAATTCCCCGAATTCGGCATTGACGATGAAGAGGTATGGTGCTACGATGCGGGAAGCTGTGCGGTATTCTCGATAACTTCGGGCGAGGCGGCTTTTCTTACGGGCAAGTGGAGCGACCTGACGGTAAAGCAGGCGATGAGCGTGCCTTTCATGTCGGCGGCGGCGCTGGAGATAACTGTTGACGGCGATACACACACGCTGAACATCGACCATGAGAAAAAGAACTATGTATTCGATGACATTGATGTTACTGCAAAGGGCAGTGAAGAAGCATCGGCAGATTTTGAATACCTGTACGCATCGGTGAGCGAGATAGCACATGGTGAGTACCGCGATGATATCCCCGAAAAGATGGGCGAGCCGACCTGCACTTTCCGTTACACCCTCACAGACGGTACTGAGCGCGAACTGGCGCTGGTACCGATCGATGATGCGAACTACTGGGCGTATGTTGACGGTGAATGTCTTGGCATGACGGTTGAAAAGACCGCCATCACAGGCGAGAACGGCTGTCTGAACTTTATTGAGCGGCTGAATGCCGATCTTGCATAAGATATGATGATATCCCTCTGCTTTTGCAGGGGGATATTTTTGACGAACATATAAAACGAAAGCCCCGAAGCGCGCTGATACGCTTCGGGGCGATATTTTTGCTATTTCAGACCCTTTGTGTGCCGCTCGATAATGTCGTTGACACTGCGGTAAACATAGGGTTTTAATTTTTCAAGACTTACAGGTTCGGAATAGAGTATCGCTGAATGACAGGTGGAGCTGACCAGTTCGACTATCATGAACAGCATTATCTCAGGTTCTTCGATATCACTGGGGGCATCAGCGAGGATAGCATCGTATATCTCACGGAAATCAACATCGTTACCATGCGGTGCGGAAGATATTGCGTGCTTGAAAACGCCCCAGCTGAGGTTCTTTGCGATGAATGCCACCATAGCGTGGTTGCCTTCAAGCTGGGTGAGGATATTGTCGATGACATATATCATCTTCTCATTGAAGGACATCTCGCGTTCTTCAGCCCTGAGTGCTTCAAGGGCGCTTTTGAACAGCTTTGATGACTGGTGAGCCACAAGCCTGTTCTTAAGGTCGTACTTATCCTTGAAGTACAGATAGAATGTGCCTTTTGCAACGCCTGCACTTTCAGCGATATCCGAAACGGAGGTCTTGCTGACACCTTTAGTGGTGAACAGCCTGTATGCAGTCGCAAGAAGAGAGTCTTCCTTTGCTTTTTTGTTTATATCCAGCTTACCCATTTTTACCTCCGCGCTCAGCGTGATTTTTTTACCGAAAGCTAACTTTGCCTGTTCACTATAATTATATGATATTTAGATATTTTTGTCAATAGGTCATTTTAACCAGTCGAAATAAATGACTTGTAGTCATTTTGTTTAAACTAACGAAATTCTGACTAAGAGTCATTTTAACTGTTGACCAATGGTCATTTTTGTGATATACTTGCATATAGTTAAATGAGTGACCGATGGTCATATTATAGAGAGGAGAAGGATAACATGAAACGTTTCGGACGGGGCGTGGTGAAGTTCCGCATAGTCATATTCATAATGTCGCTGGTGCTGGCTGTGCCTGCGCTGATGGGCATGATAAAGACGAGGATAAACTACGACATTCTTTCGTACCTGCCTGAGGACATCGACACGATGAAAGGTCAGCAGATAATGCTTGACGAGTTCGGCAAGGGCGGCTTTTCGTTCGTCGTGGTAGAGGGTATGGACGACAAGCAGGTGAGTGAACTTAAATCAAAGTTCGAGAAAGTTGACACTGTTTCGGAGGTGCTGTGGTATGACAGCATAGCCGATATATCCATACCGAAGGAAGTGCTTCCGCAGGATATATACGATTTTTTCAACAACGATGACGACAGTGCTACGATGATGGCGGTTTTCTTCGACAAGGCGACATCTTCCGATGAAGCGCTGGACGCTGTTGTGGAGATGCGGAAGATAGCGGGCAGGCAGTGCTACATCAACGGCATGACCGCGATAGTCGAGGACATAAAAGACCTGACAATGAAAGAAACTACTGCATACGTCGGCATAGCGGTGATACTTACAAGCATAATACTGGCGGTGACGATGGATTCACTGCTGATACCCGTATTCTTCATGCTGAGTGTCGGGCTGGCGATACTTTACAATCTTGGTACGAACATATTCTTAGGTGAGATAAGTTTCATAACACAGGCACTTACGGCGGTGTTACAGCTGGCTGTCACCATAGACTACTCGATATTCCTGTGGCACAGCTACAAGGAACAGAAAGAGAAGTTCGATGACCGCAACGAGGCTATGGCTGAGGCGATAGCGCAGACGATATCTTCAGTGGTATCAAGTTCGGTAACTACTGTTGCGGGTTTTCTGGCGCTGTGCTTCATGAGTTACAAGCTGGGACTTGATATGGGCATCGTTATGGCGAAGGGCGTTGTCATCGGCGTTATCTGCTGTGTGACTGTTCTGCCCGCGATGATACTTGTGTTCGACAAGGTGCTTGAAAAGACCATACACAAAGACTTCATACCCAGCATGGACAAGGCGGCGGACTTTATAGTTAAGCATCACGGGGCGTTCATAGCGCTTTTCGTGGCACTGCTGATACCCGGCATCTACGGGCAGATGCACACAGATGTCTACTACAACCTGACAGACACACTGCCTGCCGACCTCAACAGCGTTATCGCAAATGCAAAGCTGGAAGAGGAGTTCAATATATCATCTACCCACATAGTTATGTGCCGCGCTGACATGCCCCGCAAGGACGTTGTGAAGATGATGGACGAGATTGGCGAGGTCGATGGCGTTTCTATGACGATGGCTTTCGATACGCTGATAGGTTCTTCGATACCCGAAGAGGTCATACCCGAATCGGTCAGCGGCATACTGAAAGAGGGCGACTGGCAGATGATGCTTGTTGGTTCTGACTACAAGGTGGCATCTCCCGAAGTTAACTCGCAGGTAGATAAGCTGATAGGCATACTCAAAAACTATGACGAGGGCGGCATGGTCATCGGTGAAGCGGCGGCTACAAAAGACCTGATACGCATAACCGACCGTGACTTTGCGGTGGTCAACACCGTATCGATAGCGGCGATATTCGTTATCATACTGATAGCACTGAGGTCATTCTCACTGCCGATAATTCTGGTGGCAGTCATAGAATTTGCCATAACCGTAAACATGGCAGTGCCGTGTTTCACACATACAACGATACCTTTCATCGCATCTGTAGTAATAGGTACGATACAGCTTGGCGCGACTGTCGATTACGCGATACTGATGACCACACGCTACAAGCAGGAGAGGATAGACGGCAAGGACAAGACCGAAGCTGTCACAATAGCGCTTGCGACTTCGATGAAGTCCATCATGGTAAGTGCGCTGGGCTTCTTTGCATCGACTTTCGGTGTGGGCGTTTATTCAAGTGTTGACATGATATCACAGCTGTGTACGCTGATGTCGAGGGGTGCGCTGATATCGATGGTGACTGTTATATGCGCTCTGCCCTCGATGCTGATGCTGTTCGACAAGGTGATAATCAACAGTACGATAGGCATGCGCGACACCGCAAGGCGGGAAAAGGCATTCAAAGTGCCGACTTTCAACTGAGTTAAAGTAAACGACATATGATTTCAGATAAAAAGGGGATAATCAACATGAAAAAGTATTCTAAGTTTTTGGCAGGTGTTCTGGCAGTGCTTCTTTCGGCAGGTTCGACAGGGCTGTATGCTGTGGCGAACAAGGACGAGAACAAGGCAGATACTAAGGCTGACAGCAGTTCTTCAAAGGCTGATGACAGTTCGGAAAAGGACGGCTACAAGTCGCCTGAGATACACAAGCGCGAAAAGAAGAGCGGGAACAGTTCCGAGAGCGAAAAGGGCGATGTGACACGCAAGGAAGAAACCGTATACGTGCTGACAGATGCGAGCGGCAAGCCCACAAAGACCATCGTCAGCGACCATCTGGTGAACCCGACAGGTGCGCAGTCATTGCTTGATGCTTCGATACTGAGTGAGATAGAGAATGTCAAGACAGATGACGGATACACAGGGTCGTCTGACAGCATGACATGGGACGCTAAAGGCGAAGATATCTACTACAAGGGTTATACAGATGCGGCACTGCCTGTTGAGATAAAGGTAAGCTACAAGCTGGACGGCAAAACAGTCACCCCCGAAGAACTGGCGGGCAAAAGCGGCAAGGTGACGGTGAGATACGACTATGTGAACAACTCGAAGACCACTGTGAAGATAAACGGCAAAAGCGAAGATATATACACTCCCTTTATGATGGCTACAGGCGCACTGCTGGACGGCGAGAAGTTCAAGAATGTACAGGTGACCAACGGCAAAGTCATCTCTGACGGTGACAGGCAGGCTGTCATCGGCTATGCACTGCCCGGTCTTAAAGAAAGTCTTGGGCTGGCTGACAAAGATGACATAGACATACCCGAATATTTCGAGTTCACTGCTGATGTGACAGACTTCGAGTTAAAGACGGTGTTCACCGCAGGCACGAACAGCCTGTTTGGTGATGTTGACTTTGACGGCGCTGACAGTCTTGACGAACTTGAAAGCAAGCTGACAGAACTCGCTGACGCGGTAGATAAGCTGTCAGGCGGCACAACAGAACTTTACAACGGCACAAAAGATCTCAACAAGGGCGCAAAAGACCTGAAAGACGGTGCTGACAAGCTGGCTGACGGCGGCAAACAGCTTGATGACGGTGCAAAGGCGCTGACAAGCGGCGCACAGACCCTCGCAGACGGCACAAAGACCCTCGATGATGGCGCAGGTACTCTGGTGGAGGGCATAAAGTCTGCTAAGGACGGCGGCGATAAGCTGGTGGGCGGTTTTGTTCAGGTGAACAGCGGCGCGGCACAGCTTAAGGACGGTTCGGCAAAGCTGGCGGGCGGTCTGGGTACTGCTGAGGACGGTGCTGAGGCGCTGGACGACGGTGCGGCGGCACTGGCTAAGGGCGCATCAGACCTTGATGCAGGCATCGGTCAGCTGACAGGCGGCGCAGGGCAGTTGCAGGAGGGCACAAAGACCCTCGACGACGGCGCAAAGTCTTTGCTTGACGGTATAAAAGCGGCTAAGGACGGCTCGGCAAAACTGAGCGGCGGCTTCATACAGGTAAACGAGGGCGCGGCGGCACTCAAAGAAGGAAGTGCATCACTGGCTGATGGTCTTGCGGTGGCTGATGACGGCGCGGGCAAGCTGGCGGCAGGCACAAAAGCGCTCAAAGACGGCGCGGACACAGCTTCGGCGGGTGCAGACGAACTTAAGGCGGGCAGTGAAAAACTGAAAGGCGGCAGTGAGAGCCTGAAAGACGGTGCGGCGGCACTTGATGAGGGTCTTAAAAGCGCGAAAGAGGGTTCGGCAAAGCTGTCAGACGGCACAGGTAAGCTGAAAGACGGCGCTGACAGCCTTAAGGCAGGCACATCACAGCTTTCTACAGGCATTGACAGTGCTGACAAGGGCGCGGCAGAACTAGACACAGGTGCAAAGAAAGTGGCGGCAGGCACGAAAGATCTGGCGGACGGTGCATATGCACTTTCGGGCGGCGCGGCAAATGTGGCAAGCGGTTCTTATCAGCTTTCACAGGGCGCAGGGGCGCTGTCTTCATCGGCAGGCAAGCTGTCGGCGGGCATTACGGCTTCAAAGGAAGGTTCGGCTAAAGTGCTGGCAGGTGCGCAGACACTTTCAGGCGGCATAGACAGTCTTGCGGCAGGAGCGGCAGAGATACCCAACAAGCTGGACAGCCTTTCGGGAAGCATGAACAATGCGGCTAACGGTCTGTATCAGACCATAGAATACAACAGACAGGTGCTTGCGGGCTTACAGCAGGTATACGCGGTAACTCCAAGCGATGAGATAGCGACAATGATAGGCACTTTGCAGAACACCATAGCTTCGCAGGAACAAATAGCGGCGGGGCTGGCGAACGGCGCATCACAGGTATCGGCTGATACTTCGGCGCTGACTGAGGGCATAGCAGGCTTGCAGAGCGGTGCGGCGGCACTGGTGACAGGTGCGCAGTCGCTCGATGACGGGCTGACGGCTCTTGATGAGGGCGGCAAGGCACTTTCGGCAGGTGCGGGCACACTGGCGGGCAGTGCGCAGACTCTTGCGGCAGGCGCGGCACAGGTATCTACAGGCGCGGCAGGACTTAAGGCGGGAAGCAGTGAACTGCTGACGGGTGCTAATGCACTGAGCGCAGGCACAGGCAGTCTGGCGGAGGGTCTTACCACTGCAAACGCAGGTGCTAAGGGCGTTGATGACGGCGCCGGCGCTTTGCAGGCGGGCATCACGGAAGCAGATGCGGGCGCTAAGGCACTCGATGAGGGTCTTGGTCAGCTGACAGCAGGCGCGGCACAGCTGAGGGGCGGCGCTGATACACTGTTCAACGGCGTGGTATCACTCGATACGGGTGCGGGCAGTCTGGCGGACGGTCTGCATGCGCTGGCGGCAGGTGCGAATGATGCTGACAAGGGCGCAAATGACCTTGCGATCGGCATAGCGGCGGCAAGCAAGGGCGCGGCTGACCTCGATGCGGGTGTAGGCAGTTTACAGGGCGGACTGACTCAGCTTTCGGGCGGCAGTGTGACACTTGATGAAGGTCTGGCAAAGCTGGTGAGCGGCGGCGAGAGCCTTAAGGCAGGCACAGGCACGCTGGCGGCAAGCATAGTCGATATGGTCAGCGGTGCGGGTCAGCTGGCTGACGGCGGCAGACAGGTGGCTGACGGCGCAGGCAGACTTTCTGCGGGCGCACACGACCTCTCGGACGGCATAGCTGCGGCACACAAGGGCGCAGGCGACCTTGACAGCGGCATCGGCGCTTTGCAGGACGGTCTGGGTCAGCTTTCGGCAGGCGCGGGCAGTCTTGATGACGGTCTGGGCATGCTTTGGCAGGGCGGTCAGAGCCTTAAGGACGGTACATACTCGGTATCGGCTGGCAGTGAACAGCTGTATGAGGGCGCGGCAAAACTGTCGGAAGGCAGCGGCACTCTCTATGCGGGCATAACGACCCTTGATGACGGCACTGGAACTCTCAAAGACGGTACACAAAAGCTGGAGGACGGCGCTAAGGAACTGAGCGAAGGCATGAAGAAGTTCCGCAGAGAGGGCATAGACAAGATAATAAACGCATACAATGACGATATAACACCTCTTCTTGACAGGCTGGACGCACTAAAGGACGCAAGCAGGGCTTACGATAACTTCTCAGGCAAGGCTGACGGCGTTGAGGGTGAGGTCAAGTTCATCTATGAGGCGGCACCTATATCCGCTGACAAGAAGAGCGAATGACGGCTGACTTCTTTTGTTAATAATTCCCGGATATCCACTCCGCGCAGGCATTTACTGTCGGCGCGGAGTGCTTTTTTGTCTATACGGAACAGTAAAAAAATGGCTGTATTTCGGGCTTTTAGCTGTGCAGTTGCCAAATTGCATATATTTAATTAATAAAAATAAGTCACATTTACGAAATTTATTTTTTCTATTGACATGGTTTTGGATATAGTGTATAATATTAGTTGAAAAAATTTGGGATAGATCTTGTCTATTCTGTGTTGAAGGAGTTTTTGCTTATGACCATAAAAGACGCTAAGCAGCAGATCCTCGACTCGATAAGGGCTTACCTGATAAAGGACGAGTTCGGCGAGTATAAGATCAGCATTGAGCATCAGAGACCTTGCTTCCTGCTGGGACCTCCCGGTATCGGAAAGACTGCTATCATGGATCAGATCGCACAGGAAACAGGCGTAAACCTGATATCCTATTCGATGGCTCACCAGACCAGAGAGTCTGCAATGGGTCTGCCTGTTATCGTCGAGAGAAACTTTGTCGGCGCTGACGTTAAGGTTTCGGAATATACCATGTCGGAGATCATCGCGAACATCTACTACACTATGGAGCAGACTCACATACGTGAGGGCATACTGTTCCTCGATGAGATCAACTGCGTATCGGAATCTCTGGCACCTATCATGTTGCAGTTCCTGCAGTACAAGATCTTCGGTCTGCACCAGATACCTCCCGGATGGGTCATAGTTACCGCAGGTAACCCGCCTCAGTTCAACAAGTCTGTTAACGAATTCGATATAGTTACATGGGACAGATTCAAGAAGGTAGAGTGTGAGGCTGACTTCCTTTGCTGGAAGGAATACGGCTACTACGGCGGTGTTCACCCCGCTATCATAGCTTATCTGGAACTGCATCCCGGTCACTATTATGAGATAGATGCTACCGACAGACACAACTACAAGATCATCACCGCGCGTGCGTGGGAAGACCTTTCCGAGATGATACAGCTGTATGAGATCGACGGCATGGCTGTTACACTCGAACTGATCGGTCAGTATTTACAGGATCATGACATCGCTCCGATGTTCTATGAGTTCTACTGCAAGTTCAACGAACTGCGCCAGATCTACGATCCTGACAGCATACTTGACGGCAACATCACTCAGGAAGCTGTTGACAGGGCAGGCAAGGCTGATACCGAAGAGGCTATCGCACTGCTGAACCTGCTGATGGACGGTGTTACCTACACCATGAGAACGACTATCCAGATGGAGAAGATGATCCGTCAGATACACCCCAAGCTGGAAGATATACTTATCAAGATAAACGAGGGTCTTTCCTGCCGTCAGATAATCGCAGAGCATATCATGACTACAAGGAAAAATCTGGATATGGCTGTAAAGGCGCGTATCATATCGCCTTCCAACAAGAAGATACAGCACTGGATAATCCACAACCTCGAGGCATACATGGATAAGTGTACCAACGAGGGTCGTGACAACAAGCAGAGATGTACCATCATTATCCAGAACGCTTTCACCAACCTGCTGAATGGTGCGAAGAACGTTACCAGCCAGTCGATGACAGGTCTTAAGAACATGTTCATCTTCATGGAAGCTGCATACGGTGCTGACAGCCCTGTTATGAGAAAGCTGCTGGAAGAACTGACCATCAACTGCCACACTATGGACTTCATCAAGAAGTACGGCTCTGATGAGTTCTACAGACTTATCGGCAAGCCCGCTGTTGAGCCTACATATAACGACATGTATGAGCTTAATCTGGAAGACTGCCTGAAGTTTGAATAAGATCATTGATCCCCCGATATCAGTTCGGGGGATTTTTATGCTCTTTAAATCTAGGAAAAATATGGTATATAAAGCCGGTAAGACAAGAAATTATGTGTAAAAGGAGAGTAAAAATGAAGAGTAATATTATTTCAACGGTCATAATGACCTTTTTGTATTTGGTGGTATGCCCGATGATCCGTTCTTTTTTCGCGGATTTCAAGACAGTGAGTACTATAATAAATTTGGCGGTCATGGCATTGATGATAGTGTTCTCGCTTGTAAGGATACACGATGTCAAGGATTTCAAAGGTTACGGTGTGTGTGCGGGAGATAATGCGGGAAAGATGAAGCTGATACTTCCGCTCTTTATTATGCCTATCATGAATGTACCATATTTGTTTATGGGTGCAAATGTCACGCCGATGGTGACAGCGTCTGCGATATATGTGGGTATCATGGAAGAACTGATATTCAGAGGGTGTGTATACAAGCTGGTCGATGACAAGTGGGGCGAGCACAAAGCGATCGTTTTTTCAAGCATTGCTTTCGGGCTGATTCACCTTATAAATCTGAGCGGGAGCGGAAAATATATTGTTTACCTGACGATATTGCAGGTGTTTTATGCCTGTGCCATCGGGTTTGCTTTTGCGGTCGTAAGGGCGAGGACGGGAAGTATCCTTTTCCCTGTGATAGTGCATGCGCTCGTTGATATCATCGGTATGGCGGATGAAAATAAAAAATTTGATGTTATTTTTGACAGCTGTGCTTGTGTGGTGCTGATCGCGTTCGGAACAGTTTACTATGTGAAATACCGAAAGGAAACAGGTAGAATTGAAACTGCCGCATGAAAAAGTTGATATGGCAAAAATCACAATAGGTCGGCAAAAGCCAGATTTGAGAAAAATCAAACAAAACTATTCAAGTTAAACAAATTTTAAGATGCCGTTTTGTCACTGCTGTCTTAAAGTCCACATAAGGATTTTAATAAATATAAACTACGAAAACGTTTGCTGTGCAGTCAGTAAAAATCAGAGTAAATAATTTGTGTAATATTTCAATAAGAATGTGCTTGAAAATTAGGGTGTTATATGTTAGAATATACATATGATATTATGCTGACTGCGAAAAAACAAGACGAAAAACGGTCAGTTTCAGGATAATGTAAAAGGTGGGGCAGACGGAATGAAAAAAACTCAGGCTACGCCGACAGCAAATGATTTTGTGAAAAGTATCGACCGCAGTATGCGCAAAAAGAAGATAACACTTGTGGTGCTGTTGGTGATGCTGGCTGTCGTCATATCTGTGGTGGTAACTGTGGGTATGGGCATAAGGCGCAATAACAGGATCAGCATGGCAAAAAATGCCATAACTCTGCTTGATATACAAACGACTTTCAAAGAGCCGGAATTTCCCGATAACGAGGACTGGGACAATGACGGTCTGATAAATATGCGTGAGGGGACTGTCGGCACAGGTGTGCAGAACGCTGATACCGACGGTGACGGCGTAAGTGACGGCGATGAGAGCGTGCTGGGTACCGATCCGCTGAGCCCCGATACCGACGGCGACGGCATGCTGGACGGATACGAACTGATGGCAGGCACCAGTCCGCGCCTTGACTGCACAGACGGCGTAACACCCGACAACAGCAGGGTGGTAGTGGTGGATAAGCAGTTGGACGGCTGTCTTTTGGAACTGAGCGGCAACCCGAATATCGCGGGCGCATCACTGGAAAAGCTGGATCTGTTCGGCATAGCTTCAAATCCGAGCGTTGTTTCGGGGGCGTATGACTATTATTCGGAATACCCCTGCATGCAGGCGACTGTAAGGATAAATGTGGACGCGGCAAGGCTCAAAAAGCTGGGCTGCGGGTACGATGAACTCAAAGTGCTGCGCTTTGATGCTGACAAGCGTGAATATGTTCCGCTGGAATCAAAGGCTGACAGCAAAAAAGGCTATGTTCAGGCAAGCATCACCGAGTCGGGCACTTATGTGGTGGGCGCTGACAAGTCGGTGAATGAGCCTGCTGTGACGCGGGTGGCTTTCCTGATAGACAACTCAGGCTCGATGTACCCGAAAGAACTCTGCCCGACATCTTCCGAGAACGATGTGGATTTCAAAAGACTGGATTTCACACAGTCGCTCATAGACAAGTTCGATGATGACTTCCGTATAGGCATAAGCAAGTTCACGGGTACATATACCAAGATGTGTGATTTCACCGATGACAGGACTGAACTGCGCAAGGTTCTCAACCGCATACGCACTGAGGACGAGATATTTGACGGTACATATAACCAGACTGCGCTGAAAAAGTGCATAAACGAGTTCAGTGCTGCGGGTGACGGCAAGTATGTCAACATCATAGTCATGCTGTCTGACGGTGAGTCTGACGAGGTGGACGCTGAAACGATAGAGAGCCTGTCAAATCTTGCCAACGAAAAGTCGGTCATAGTGCTGACTGTCGGACTGGGCAGAGATATAGACAGAGCGTGGCTTCAGGAGGTCGCTTATTCTACGGGCGGCAAGTATTACTCGGCATCAGATGCTACTTCGCTGGACGATGTTTATAAGCAGATAGTCACTACGCTGAATTACGATATAGTTTCTTATTCGGATTCGAGTGATGATATAACAGGATATTCGCTGTACAATACAGGTTTCGAGCCATCAAGACACGGCTTTTCTTTCAAGAATTTCAGGACTACAAAAGCGGCGAGCGTTGACTTCGGCATGGCTGTGATGGCAAGAGATTGGTATCTCGGCAGTATGCAGATGTCGCTGGGCGATATCGAACCCGCTGACCCATCGAAACAGAAAGTGGATGCCGCAGGCTATGACCTGAGCGGTACAGATACGGGAAGTGCTTATGAAGAGCGCAGCGTGCTGAACACGCTCCAGCCTGAGATATTCATACACAAGTATGCAGATGTCACAAAGTACCTTGATTACACTTCTGAGGGCGATACGCTGCAGGTGAAGAAGAATTACCGCATGGACTGCGAGAATATGGGCTGGAAGATAGTTGAGAGGAACATCGAAGGCGGCAATCTGCTGTGGTCTAAGGTCGAACTGCTCGATCTGGACATTGCGGAGAGCACTGACAAGATATCCCGCAGTTACGGCGAGAGCGATGCTCAGCTGTGTGCGGCGCTGTACAGGCTCAATGCACTTCAGTGGGACGATGCTGATGCAGAGTTCAACCTGAACAACGGCGATGACGGCTTCAATATGCTGCAGCAGCTGTTGAGTCTTGGCGTGCCTGTGATAACTACCATAGACGATACCCACACGGTCAACACCATCGGGCTGATAAGGGATTCAAGCTGTCACAGAAAATACATACTGCGCATCTATGACAACAACTATCCCGGCAGGATAAAAGAACTTTATCTTGAAAAGAAGCCTGTGGCAACACTTGCCATCGACACTCAGGGCAATACTGAGGTGCTGGGGCAGACCTTTACTTATGAGGCGACTTATGAGGGCAAAAAGGTCGGGCTGGCGTTCTCGAATGTGGCGGCACACTGATAGGTGTGTTGTAAATTGACATCAACAGCATAAGATCATCATTAAAGAACAGGCAGGAACTTCACGAATAAACTGCCTGTTCTTTTTATATAATTATCTTATATAGTTATAAGTATTATCATATCCATAGAGATATGAAATCGTTTTCTGTGGCTGTTGCACAAATAAGGTGTGAAAAGTTTGTGATAAATTTTGGGGGCTGGGTGAAATTTCCGCGTGCAAAATACTTGACAATCGGCTGAAATGCTGATATACTTTAAATTAGGAATTTGAAGAGGTTCGGATTCCGGAATATAACTGAAATTTTGGAGGAGATCATAATGAAAATTTCTAAGATCTTTGCAGGCATGTCCGCTATGGCTATTGCATCTGCTATGGTAATTTCCGCAAGTGCGAACACACTGACAGTTGCTAACCCTTCCGCTAAAGAGTGGGACGGCTTTGCTAAGTACACAAACGCTGAGGGCAAGGAAGATAATGATATCGTCTGGGGCGGTTCTCTGACTAAGGACAGCGACCTGTCTATGACCATCAACTTCGACTGGACTGATAAGGCTAAGGAAGAGAAGTTCTGCTCGTTCAAGGTCGGCTACGCTGCTAACGGCTGGAATTCTATATTTACTGACGAAGCACCTGAGGGCTGGACAGAGAGCAGCAAGGATACAGATGAGGACGGCAACCGTCTTGACGCTGACGGCAATACTTGCGATTATGCTTGGCAGAACGACGGCTGGCTGCAGGTATACAACACCGAGCTGAGCAGCGTTACTGTTAAGATCCCTGCAAGCGCAGTTAACACTATCTATGACAATGCCAGCGCTGAGGAAGGCTTTGACGGAATCATCGTTCAGGTCGGCAACAACGGTATGACCATCAATTCTCTTGACTTCGATCAGGATGTTAAGTGGTTCTCCGAGCAGCAGGCTGAGGCAGCTGCAAACACTGAGAGCAAGACTGAGTCCGCAGCTGAGAGCAAGGCTGACGACAGCAAGAACGACAGCAAGGCTGATGACAGCAAGGCAGACAGCAGCAAGGCTGACAGCAGCAAGGCAGCAGACAGCAGCAAGGCTTCTACTACCACAACCAAGACTACTACAACTACTACCACCACTTCCGCAGCAGCTTCTTCCGCAGCTGCATCTGACGATACCAACCAGGCTACAGGTGCTACCACAGGTCTGGCACTGGCAGGTCTGGCACTGGCTGGCGCTGTAGCAGTTGTTTCCAAGAGAAAGTAATTTCTTTTAAAAACTGAAACTTCAAAGACCTCTGCTTTATGCGGAGGTCTTTTTATACCCTTGCTGTAAACGTTTTCCGTACAAAAAGTGCGGCAAATCGGCGTATTATTGTGCAAAACTGACATTGAAATGAAAGCGCAAAAGTGTTATAATACTTAGGTAAATAAGGTCGGGGCGATGCTCCGTGAAATATCTTAATGGAGGATACTGAAAATGAAGAAAGTACTTGCTATGACACTGGCACTCACCATGTCGGCTCTGATGTTCGCTTCATGCGGTGATGAAACTGACAGCAGTGAGTCTAAGGCTGAGGCTACTACTACCACCACCACCACTGCCGCTGAAACTGAGGCACCTGCTGAGAGTGAAGCACCTGCTGAGAGTGAGGCTCCCGCTGAAACAACAGCTGAGGAAGATGAGGCTCCCGCAGTTGACAATTCCAACTGGAAGCCCCTGTCAGCTATAGCTGATTCGCTTGAGGATATCGACAACGCATCTGTAAAGTTTGCGCCTGACAGCGATGTTACAGGCATAATCTCCTGCTTCTATGAGGATTCGGAAGATGTAAAGCCCGGTGAAGAAGGCTACGACGGCGACGAAGCTAAGATAAACTTCTCGGTACAGGAAGTTGCAGGCGTTCCGATGCTCAAGTGCGATGAAGAGATCTATGATACCGCTGACGAAGAGAACAACGGTCACAAGACCCTCAAGATCAAGGTAGATATGAACAAGCTGTTTGCGGCTCAGCCTGAGTTGATGGACAACATCTTCAACATAAAGGTAGAACTGGTAGCTATCGCTAACGAGCAGGCTGTTTATGATGACGGTCTTGGCCCGATAACTGTAGGCTGGTACGGCGGCGCTATGGGTACCAACAACAACGGCGCATGGAACGGCAACATGGGCACATACGATATGGCTTCCGATCAGGGCGAGGGCTGGTGCAACCAGTGGGCTCACTGCGTAACTTCCGCAAGGATCGGTCTTAAGGACAAGGCTAAGTTCAACCACGAGTATGAAACCAACTACACCACCATCATGAGCTGGATAGTTAAGAGCGATATCGACCTGTACATTGCTGACATCGTATTTGAGGACGATGCAGGCAACGTTATCGCTGT
>OCTW011523601.1_pt1 | contig 27200 bp, 24 predicted proteins | sample 1539671 | NCBI WGS metagenome assembly OCTW01 (sample SAMN02144230, study PRJEB22623) | gut metagenome | biome: sheep rumen | host: Ovis aries | place: New Zealand | reverse complement strand
TACTTGAATAAAAAGTTGGATTCAATAAAAATCATATTAATAAAAAACAAAAATAAAGTAATAAAATACTATTTTTCTAAAAATAAAATTATATAATGATCACCCCTTTTTTCACGAGAAAAAATAATTTGAAAAAGATAGAAATAACAATCACTTGATATATACCACAAACAAAAAAATGGACAAAAAATCACCAAGACATATTTAAAAAAAAGACACATTAAATATATCTTATTATTCACATCAACATTAATAATAGTAAGAAATTAGTATAAAAAAATAGAATTAAATATGAAAATAAAATTATAAAAAATAGCTTTGTAAAAAAAAATATAAGTAGTAGTTAAACTACTTATTGATAGAATTCATCTCTAGCTTCAACAAATGCTTTAATGTTTTCTAAAGGTGATTTAGGTGCAATACCACAACTTGGTGCTAATACATCGATACCTTTTTCTAAAGCTTGAGTTACTTCTGCTTTTACTTCATCGGTTGGTTTACTGAATAAAGTTTGACTTGTAGAGATGTTACCTACTAATACAGTGTCTGAACCTTCAGCTTCTTGAATTTTTCTTGCTTCGTTTACATCTACTGCTTCTTCGAATGAAGCTCCGTTGAAACCACAAGTTAACATACCTTCCATAATTGGGAGAGAGTTACCACAAATGTGGATAATACTTTGTGCATCCATTTCACCAGATAAGTCTTCTAATGAAGGTTGTGCAAATTCAAAGAAGTCATCAGGGCTTAATAATTCTGGAGATGATGTAGGATCTGCTACACAAATTACATCTACTCCAACATCATTGAATGCTTCTACTAATTCAGTTTGTGCACCTAATGCAATTTCTACTACATCTTCTACTACAAAACTGTCAGTTTTTAACATTTTTACTAAATCTTCTACACCTAATAAGTGTCCTGCTAATGTGAAAGGACCTGCCATACCTACTATTACAGGTACTTCAGGGTATTCATTTTTGAGGATTTCAATAGAGTTGACGATTGTTGGTAATCTACCCTGGTTTACAAAGTCATCAGGAATGTCTAAATCTTCAACATCATCAAATGGTGCATGTGATTTTAAAGTAGGAGTTGCTTCCATGTCACCTAAGTCAACGCCACAACCAAATGCTTCTGCTTCTGCGGTTAAATCGAAAGGTACTCTTGCACATTCTAAACCTGCTTGTTCGTGTAAAGCAATACCTAATTTAGCCATTAATTCTGCATCTGTGTGTGCTTCTGGCCAGGATACTCCAGCTTCAGGGAATGTTTCTTGAACTGCTGCTGCAGTTGCACTGATTGCTGGTGTTTTTTCTACTTCTTCTCCATTTAATGCTGCTTTTAAATTTTCTATAAGATCCATTTGTTCACCTTTTATAATAATATTATTATATGAGCAATAAAATATTTCATTTAAAGCTCTAAAGTTTGTTTAATGTTTATAAATATCAACATTGTTTTTTTAAATGTTTTTAAATAATTTATAAATTTATTTAAGAATAACAAGACGCACTCATTAAAAGTATAAAATGTTAAAAAATAGTTCAGTGAGTATAAGACTATTAATCACATATTACTAATTTAAAGCACAACTTGTTAATAATATTGTATATATTTTTCAATACATATAAATTTAAAGTTTTAATTTTAACATAAAAAAAATTATAATAAAAAGTTTAAACATATATAGATACATATAATTTAATTCAATAATTTTTACTAAGGTGAATTCATGAAAATAATAGAAAAAGTAGAAGCGATTAAAAATCAAGAATTAACAGCAACTGAAAATTTAGAACAAATGCATGCAATTATTGAAGAAAAAAATGATGATATTAATGCATTTGTTGAATTAGATTTACCTCGTGCAGAAAAAGTAGCTAAAGACATAGATACCAGAATTAAAAATGGTGAAGAAACCGGAAAATTAGCAGGACTTGTCATTGGTATTAAATGTAATATCAATGTAGAAGATTTAATTATATCTGCAGCTTCACCTACACTTAAAGAATACCAAGGAAGTTACAATGCTACAGTAATTAATAGAATTTTAGATGAAGATGGAGTTATTATTGGATTAACCAATATGGATGAATTTGCAGCCGGTAGTTCAACAGAAACTTCTATGTACGGACCTACAAACAACCCAAGTGCACCTGGACACATACCTGGTGGTTCAAGTGGAGGTTCTGCAGCAGCAATTGCAGCAAATATGTGTGATATTGCATTAGGTTCAGATACTGGAGGTTCTATTAGAAACCCTGCATCCCATTGTGGAGTAATGGGTTTCAAACCTACCTATGGAATGGTTTCAAGACAGGGATTACTTGATTTAGCAATGAGTTTAGATCAGATTGGTCCTTTTGCAAATGATACTACTGGTTTAGCACTTATGTTGGATGTTATAACAGGTTATGACCCTTATGATACAACAACACTTGATAAAGAAGTAACACCATTCATGGATGATGTGAAAACAACATCCCTTGAAAACACTACAATAGGTGTTGTAAACGAATTTATGGATGTTACTGATGAAAAAATTAATGCTGTAGTAAATAAATCAATAGATCAAATGACTGATTTAGGTGCTGATATTAAAGAGTTAAACTTTGAAGATATTGACTTAGGATTACCAACATACTACCTTATCAACTATGTAGAATTCTTCTCAGCAACAAGAAAATATGATGGACGTAAATATGGAGAAAGAATTGAAGAAGTATGTGGACCAGAAGTTGCACGTAGAATACAAATAGGTTCATACATAAGTCAAAAAGAATTCAGTGGAAAATATTATAACAAAGCATTACAAGCAAGATCATTATTACGTAATGACTTCAACGATTTATTAAAAGATGTAGATGTAATTGCAGGACCAACAGTTCCAAAATTACCTCATAAAATTGGGGAAAGTATTGAAACAATGGACATGTATGCTTATGATGTATTAACAGTACTTGCTAACATAACAGGTATTCCTGCAAGTAGTATGAAAGCAGGAGAAGTAGACGGCATCCCTGTTGGTTTACAGTTACAAGCAAAACCAGAGGAAGATCATAAAATATTAAGCACAATGAGTGCATTAGAAAATATATAAACTCCCAAAAAATACTTAGTAAAAATTAGGAAATAATTGATGTGAATTTCACATCAAAATCTTTTTTTAAAAAAAAAATAATAAAAAAATTAATCATCAAATAGTCCACGTTTAATAGTGGAAACTTCACCGTTTTTATTCAATACAAAGCTTTTTAAATATTCGGCATCATTTTTTTCAGGATAATCTATCCTATAATGAGCACCTCTACTCTCTTTTCTAAGCAAGGCAGACTGGACTATAAGTTTTGCTAATTTAATCATACTTATTACTTCTAAAGCTGTGACTAAATTATTGTTATATTCCTTGAAATTAGGAACGTTCATATCTTTTGCTTTTTCTTCAAGTTCATCCAGTTCTATTTGAGCCTGTTTTAATCCTTCTTCATCACGCACTATTGCAACATGATTCCACATTGTTTCTCTAATCTCATTTTTAATATCTTCAGGATCATATTTACCTTCAGTCCAGATAGAATTAATTCTATCAATTTCTGCCTGAATTTCTGATTCGTCAGGATTTTCAAGTTCAGTTTCTTTAGCACGTTTTGATGATTGAATACCTGCAATATTACCGAATACCTGAGTATCAGCCAGTGCATTTCCACCTAATCTGTTTGCTCCATGAACTCCAGAAGTTGCTTCACCTGCAGCAAATAGATTTTTTATGTTTGATTCACAATTTCCATCTATTCGGATTCCGCCCATAAAATGATGTGCAGTTGGTGCCACAACCATCGGTTCATTTATAATGTCTATTCCGACATCTTTGAATTGCTGTACCATAGTATGTAATTTGCTTTGAACTTGTTCTTCAGGCAAATGAGTTACGGAAAGATAAACACCACCATCTTCAGTTCCTCTTCCTTCCTGAATTTCTGTGTAGATGGATCTTGCCACTATGTCCCTTGTAGCTAATTCTTCTCTAGGATCATAGTTAATCATAAAGCGTTCACCTTCAGTGTTGATTAAATGACCTCCTTCTCCACGGACTGCTTCAGTAATAAGAACCCCCCTACGTGATTTTGGAGATACCATTCCTGTAGGATGGAATTGAACCATTTCCATATCCATCATATCAGCACCAGCTTCATAAGCCATAACTATTCCGTCACCTGTTTTTTGAACAGCATTAGAAGTTACCGGATATAACCATCCACAACCTCCTGAAGCTATTACTGTTGCTTTAGAATGATATACAACAAAGGAAGAATCTGCAAGAGATATTCCCATAGCACCAACTATTTTTGAATGTGATTCATCATATAAAAGTTTGGTAATCATTACTTCAGAATGAGTAGTAACTCCTTCACGAATTACTTCTTCTTTAAGACCCAACATCATTTCATGACCTGACTGATCACCTTTGAAACATGTTCTACGACAAGATTGTCCTCCAAATGCCCTTTGATTTAATCTTCCGTCTTCCTGTCGGTCAAACAGACATCCATATGATTCCAGTTCTATTAATCTTTTTGGTGATTCAATAACTAACTCATGAACAAGGTGTAAATCATTTAAAAATGCTCCACCTTTCAAAGTATCTAAAATATGCAATTGTAATGAATCTGCTTCGTCAACATAACCGAATACGGCATTATATCCTCCTTCGGCCAACATTGTACATCCTGATTTAAAAGTTAACCCTTTTGATACTACGATTACCTCTTGATTATTTTTACTTGCGACTATACCACATTTACATCCTGCTCCACCAGAGCCTATTACTAATACATCACAAGTATATTCAGTTATTTCCATTTTACTCCCCCTTTATTTGATAATATTTTCCAAGATTCCTATATCTTCTATCCCAATTGTTACAATATCCCCTTTTTTTAAATGATCTATTCCGGGAGGTGTTCCTGTAGCAATTAAATCACCAGGATATAATGTCATTATATTTGAAATATATTTTACCAATTCTTCAGATGAAAAAATCATGTTTTTTGTATTTGAATCTTGTTTAATTTCACCATTGACTTTTGAGTATATTCTTTGATTTGATGCGTCAATATCTGTAACAACAACAGGACCTGTTGGACAAAACGTGTCGAAACTTTTTGCTCTTGTCCATTGTCCATCTTTTTCTTGAAGATCTCTTGCAGTTACATCATTAATTATTGTATATGCTATTTTAAAATTTTGATTATTATTCCTATTGATTTCAGAAAGAATAACTATTCCCAGTTCTGCTTCAAAATCTAATTTTTCTGTATCTTCAGGATAAATTATATTTTCATTAGTAGCTATAACACTAGAAGATGGTTTCATGAATAACAATGGCTCTGAAGGAAGTACCATATCCAGTTCATCAGCATGATCTTTATAATTTAATCCAACACATACTACCTTTGAAGGTGATACCGGAGTTAAAATTTTAACATCACTTAACATATCATAATCATATGCTAAGTATTCATCTTTAAAAGAACCATAATTTGAAATTGCATCTATTATAGATGAAAAATTCAAACGATAAATTTTTTCATCTTCCAGTATTCCAACAAATATTTTTTCATCTGATGTTTTATATTTTATATATTTCATGTTAATCAAAAAGTTATTCCAGTATTCTTTCTATAGGTAAGACCAGTAAATCTTTAGCACCAATTTTTCTTAATTTATTTATTGTATTGAAAACATCTTTTTCAGAAATAACTGAATGTACAGCTACAATTTGATCATTCCCGTATATTTCAGAAACAGTTGGACCACCCATACCAGGCATTGCATCTTGAACTTTTTCAAGATCATTTTTGTTTACATTTGCCATTATTAATTTTTTACCTTCTGCATGAATTACTCCAATAATACCTGTCTGAATAGCTTCTATTTTTTCAAAATTGTTTTTTAAACTATCCTTGTTAGCTATAAGAACAACTGAACTTTCTATAATTGTATCCAATTCACGTAAATGATTCATCTTTAAAGTTGTTCCAGTACTTGTTAAATCAGCAATGACATCAGCTACACCAATTAATGGTGCTACTTCTGTTGCTCCAGATAATGAAAGGATTCTTGCTGAAATATTTCTTTTTTCAAAGTAGTTTTTGGTTAAATTAGGAAATTCTGTTGCAACTGTTTTAACATTCTGTAAATCTTCAGATGTTTTGAACTCGGAATTTTCAGGTGATGCTATTACAAGACGAGTATGTCCAAAGTTTAAATCCTCCAATACTTCAACATCTGCTTCTTTTTCTTTTACTAAATCATAACCTGTTATTCCAATATCTGCAGCACCATCTTTAACATATTCTGGTATGTCTGCTGCTCTTGTAAACATGACTGTTATTTCCGGATCAAAAGTGTGTGAAAAGAGTTTTCTGTTAGAATTATCAGTTAATCCAATACCTGCTTTCTCAAGGATTTCTACTGCAGGCCCACTGATTCGTCCTTTGGAAGGTAATGCAATACGTACTCCCATTAAAGTCCTCCTGTTATTAATATTAATACTCGATAAAAATTATTGATTTTTGTTTTTATATTATATATTACTATTATTATTTATGTTTATCAAAATATAATATAATTATCAATTATCATATTAAAATCGTTTTAAAACATTGATGAATGAAGAGGAGGTGTGTATAATAATGTTGAATTTTGATGGTGTTGTTACTTCAGGACTCCAAAAAGCAGGAAAGTTTATGCAAAAGGATACTTATAAAAAACAATACCCTAAAAAATTAGGATTTATTCCTTATAATGGTACATTAAATGTTAAATTAAAGAGTGATGTTGAAATAAATCTTAAAGAAGAATTTAATGAAAAACTAAAAATTATTGAAGGAAATGAAAATTTAGGTGATGTATATTTCCTAGAAGCTATGATTTTCACAGAAGATAAAGAAATTTCGGAAACAGGAGCCATATTATTTCCAACAAAAACAGTTCATAAAATAGATACTATCGAATTTGTAGCTAAAGAGAATTTGAGAGAAAAAATGAACTTAAAAGATAATTCAAAAGTAATAATTTCTATAAATGATTAAACTAAAGTTAAAATAAAAACTATATTAAACATAAAAAATAGAAGTTAATATATTAAGTTAATTACTATTGATAATCAAAAAATAGCATTAACAAAGCGACAAATGAATATAACGTATTCCGGGAGGGATACAATGGCAAACAACTATGAACTAGTTACTAGTGCAATCGTGACTAAATCAATGTTAAGAAAGATTGGAGAAAATCAATACTTAAAAATTATACCACAAGAAAAAATCGTGCAAATTTCAACTATTGAACATAAGAAAATTACTGAACCAATAGTTCAAAAAGATGAAACTATAATTGAAGCTTATCCAAAAGAAGTTAAATTATTTAGAAACCAAAATAAAGATGCCAAATACGAAACAAAATGGCAAACCATTACAGGAGAAACTTTTGACATACCTTCATCAGATATTAAAACAATATACTCTCTCCTACAAGCCAAAGGATTAATAGTGGTTGACAATATGCTTAACTTATCAAACATATTAGGTATGATTATCAAACAAGATACACTAGAAAAAAAGATAGAACACATCAAGGAAGAAATATAATTTCTAATAAAAAAAACTAAAGAAAATTATGATTCTTTAGTATCTCTTTTTAAACTATTTTTTATATATGTCCACAATTTCTTCAAAGGACAAATAATCTCTGAATTTAGGAACTTCGGCCAATTCTACGAATTTCATTACATCCAAATCTTTATTCACTACATCTTTTGCTGCTTTTGTAAAGTTTTCCAACTGTAAATAATCTTCAGGAACTCTGCCCTTATTTTCAACTTTAGCCTTAGTTATACTCCAAATATTTTCCTTATCTATACCTGATTTAGCTGATAAAAAGTCAGATACATGAGAAACAATAGTTTCATCATAAGTTCTATTTAGTATAATTCCTTTAGTAGTTACATTCATTTTATTTAACAAGCGGATGTGGGCTTCAATATCTATAGCTGCTGTTTCTATTCCACCCTTACTTACACTTGAAACCATAATAACAGGAATATTACCTGCATAAGCTATTTCTGCAGTAGAATATGGTGTTTTTTCATTTAGTAAACCTGTTGCTGCACTCATTACACCTTCAACAAGCACCAAATCATAACCTTTTCCTTTAACATTTTCAATAACTTCATCCAATGGTGTCCAACCTATATCACCAATCTTTATTGAAGCATAATCATGTAATTTTTCCTTGTTCATATATAAAGAAGGAGATAAGTCACGTATATCAGGACCTACTTTTATTACATAAGTATGAATTCCTCTTTCACGTAAAGCTCCTACTATTCCACTTGCAAGGAATGTTTTTCCAGACTCAGAACCTGTTCCCATAAGCATAATCATAGGTGGCACATCAGGATGCTCTTTCTTAGGAACATAGAAATTATTTGTATTTATGGCAATTTCATTGAAAACCTTTTCATGTAACTTTTTATTTTGTTCTACAATTTTATCATACTGACTTGTAGCATCCAAATACTCAAGAATATTATTGACTATTTCAGGATTATTATCTAATAAACCATGAACAGTTGTTCCCAAAACATTACCTTTTTTATTTGTTACACCAGATAAAACCCTTGAAGGTTTACGTCTGTAATTTGCTCTTAAGATATTAGAGTACATTACATTCTTATCATTTGATTCAATTTTACCATAAGTATGACAATGGAAACCTTTTACAGTAGTATCCTTAAGTCCTTTAGTAAATAAAGTTGTATCATCAACTATATCTGCATTAACCTTATTTGTATTGATTAAAGGTTCAAAAGTAACATCAAGTAATCCTAATCCTTCACGTATAATAGGAACAGGCGAATTTCTACCTACATCTGTTTGTTTTGCAAGAATTTGAAAACCAGCACACATCCCTAAAATAAATCCGTCATTGTCATTAATTAGGTTTATTTCTTCAGCTAATTCTGGAGTTAATGATTCAGATTCCATGATGGTTCCACCAGGAATAATCAAACCATCCAATTCCTCATGAGCTTTTTTTCCATTTTCTATTTTTCCATCAGCTTTTACGACATTTGTTGGTAAATGTCCAAAATGTTCATATAATGTTAGAACCCCATCGACTTCAACAATTCCTATTTTAACCATAAAAACTCATCCATGTAGTGTTTAAATATATGAAAATAATTATGTTAAAAGTAGTATAAATCTATATTCAAAAAATATAATTAAAAAAAAATAAAGTTAAATTAAAAAATTATAAAAAATAATGCCCTGACGGGGATTTGAACCCCGGTAAAGGGATCCGCAGTCCCTCGTGATATCCGCTACACTACCAAGGCAAGTATAAAAAAGTTAGTAGTAAAATACTATAGGTATTTTTATAAGTTATTAATAATAAATTTTTCGTTTTTAAACAAAAAAGTAGGAATAAGAAAATTATCCTATTCCAAGAATATTGCTGGTTTATATGGAGCAGCATTAACTGCTTTGTTTTGTGGATCATATGTTGGTTCAGAATAAACTTCTATTTTAGCGTTTATTTCATTTTCAAGATAATCTTTAGCACCTTCAATTATTGAAACTTCATCTAATTTTCCAACATAGTTAATTTTATTGAATGATTTTCCGGCTTTTGTAGCAAATTTAGATAATTCTTTTTTATTATCATATAAATTAGCTTTCATAGCTCTTCCAATAATTTCACCAACATTAGGTTTACCCACTTCCTGAGCAATATCATATACTGCGTATTTCCAATCAGGTGCTGTGTATAAATGAACTTTTTCAGGATTTGATTTGGTAATTTTTATGATTTCCTTAATATCCTTTGCTAAGTCTTGAATTATTTCTTCACTTTTTTCTATTTGAGCATCAATTACTGAATCATCTTTTTCAGGCCATGCTATAGATGACATGAAAATATCATCATCATTATATTTATCCCATATTTCTTCAGTTGTATAAGGTACAAATGGGGATAATAATCTAATCCAAGTGTTAACTATGTATGTTAAGGTGTCTTTTTCTTCCTGCCCTATTGCTGTTATCCTGTTAAGATAATAATCAACATCTTTTCTAAAAAGGAATAAACTTGCTTGTAATGCTTTTCTGGTTTGGAAACCTTCTAAAGCTTCTGTTGCAATTCCTATTTTTTGATTTATTTGACTTATAATCCATTTGTTGATTGATTTTTCTACTTTTGGAATTGTATTTTCCAAAGTTAATTTTAATGGTTCTCCTATTAATGATTCAATTTTTTCAGGGAATTCCTGAATCAATTCTAATCTTCTTTGAATACCATTTACTTCTTTTTCTCTCCAATCAAAGTCCTGCCATGGCTCTGCAGAAGACATTAAGAATAATCTTACCGTGTCTGCACCATATTTATCAATTGCTTCACTTAATAAGATTACATTTCCTTTAGATGAAGACATTTTCTGTCCTTCTAATAATCCCATACCAAATACTGTGATTCCTTTAGGCCAATATTCTTTAGGGAAAATAGCTGCATGATGGAACATGTGGAAGGATAAATGGTTTCCTACTAAATCTTTAGCTGATAATCTCCAGTTTAATGGATACCAGTAATTAAATTCTTCCTGTATTTGTTTTGTTAATTCAGGGTCGATTTTGTTTACTGAACCATCATTTGCACCATCTTGATTTAAGAATACTTTGTTGAAGAATGCATCATTTAAATCTTCAGGATTGATGTCTTTCATATATTTTGCTATTGTATAATAAGACATGTAAATAGTTGAATCAGTTAATGGTTCTATTAACCATTTTTCATCCCAAGGCATATGAGTTCCTAGACCTAATCTTCTTGAACAAGCCCAGTCTTCTAACCAACCAAGATAATATTCAAAGTTTGCTTTTAATTCTTTTGGAACTACTTCAACCTGATCAAGACATTCGTATGTTTTGTTTGTCCATTCTTCATCAGAATATTTTACAAACCATTGATCATCCAATTCTTTTACAACACATTTTGCTCCACAACGGCAAATAATTGGTTTTTCTGCAAATTCATATAATTTATCTGCAATGTTTTCGTTGATTAATTTCTCAATTACTTCATCACGGACATCAGCTACACGTTTTCCTTCAAATTCACCAGTATTTTCGTTCATTATACCTTTTGCATGCTCAGTTTTATAAGCTTCATTGGTTGCATCTTTAAGGTTTTCATCCTCTTGATTTTGAACATTGAATTGTTTAATAAAATCAATTGCCGGAAATTCAGAGTATCCTTTTAAGTTTACAAGACTTATCATTTTAATGTTATCAATTTGTTCTTGTAAATCATATTTTGCTATTAACTCTTGGTTATTTTTAATATCTTCTAATGCTATGTAATCAGCAGGTGCATGTGCCGGTACTGAAAACACAACTCCTGTAGCATAATCAGGGTCAACAAAAGATGCTGGGAATATTGGTAATGGATCATTAGTTAAAGGGTTTGTAACATATTTTCCTATATATTCTTTAGGATCTACATCTTCAATAAGTTCCATTGATTCTTTTTGATGTATTATATTGCCATAAGATTCTTTACTTATTATCCAGGTTTCATCATTATATTTTACTCTGACATATTCTTCATCAGGATTTAACCAGAAGTTTGTTGCTCCGTATAAAGTTTCAGGCCTGAAAGTTGCAGCTACTAAAAAATCATCTCCACATGGGAATTTGATTAATGTTAACTCATTTATTCCTACACCTTCCCCTTCTAATAAATCATGGTCCCCTACAGGGTTATCATCAGAAGGACAATATTTAACAGGGTGAGATCCCTTTCTGATTAAATCTTTATCTTTTAGCTGTCTGATTTGCCATCTGACAAACTGTTGATAATGAGGATCAATTGTTCTAAATTCCCTTCTCCAGTCAATTGAATATCCCATATGAGTCATGTCATTATGATACTCTGAACTGAAATATTTTACAATATATTCAGGATCTACAAATTTAGCTAATTCATCTTCAGGTACTTGATGAACATTTTTATATATGTCCAATGTCCATGGGTCTTGTCTTTCTATTCTTTTTGCAATTCCAACTACAGGAGCACCAGTTACGTGCCAAGCCATCGGAAAGAGTACGTTGAAACCTTGCATTCTTTTAAATCTTGCATATACATCAGGAACAGTATAAGTTCTACCGTGTCCTACGTGCATTGCCCCACTAGGATAAGGGAATGCTACTGTGACGTACATTTTATCTCTATCATCTGGATTTGATTCGAATAATTTTTTTTCTTGCCATTTCTTTTGCCATTTCTTTTCTAATTCAGAAACCATAGATTAAACTCCCTGTTATTTATTTGATTATTAAATGAAAATAATTAATTGTCTATAATATTAATATTTATATCAATAACAATATTTTAATTTAATTATTTTAAAAAAAAAGTATGAAAGAATAGAATTAACTATCCTTTTTGAATATTGGTGAAATGTTTCTTTTGTGTTCAGAATTTTCATGCAATCTTATGATACGTTCTACTTCAGAAATATCCAAATCTAACTGTTTGGAAACTTCTTCAGGGGTACAGTTTTTATCCAAATACAGATACAATAATCTATCAAGTACTGGATAAGTTATTCCCAATTCATTTTCATCTGTTTGTTCAAGAAGTAAACCTGCCGTTGGAGGTTTTTCAATAATAGTATGTGGAACACCTAACTCTTTTGCCACTTTCACTACTTCCTCTTTGTATAAATCACCTATTGGTGAAAAGTCCACACCACCATCACCATATTTTGTAAAGTATCCAACATTGATTTCTGTTTTGTTTCCTGTTCCTATTACCAATGAATTGTAAATTGTTGCATAATAATATAATATTGTCATCCGTAATCTCGGTTTAACATTTGCAGAAGCTAATGAGGTGTTATCTGTTGGAAGTTCATCATAGGAACATTCTTTTAAAAAGTTTTTATGAAAATCTTCAATACATATCATATTTCCATCAATACCTAACTCTTCTTTTACCAGTTTAGCATCAAGTAAATCCTGTTTAGAAGTAGTTTTTGATGGAAGGATGTACCCTTTAACCTTATTAGAGCCTAAGGCTTTAACAGCCAAATATGCTACCACTGCCGAATCTATACCTCCACTCAATCCTATAACTACACCTTTACTATTTGCATCTTGCACTTTTTCTTTTATAAACTTGCATACATTTTCAATAAATTCGTTTGCATCAAAATCAGGTAAATCTATCATAATATACTTCCGAGCATTATATTAATGATAAATCTCTTTTTTATAAATAATATAATTAATGAAAATATTAAAATAACAAAAGTTTATTAAATTATAATGATAAAATAATAGTAATTAAAATAATAAAAATAAATAAATTAAAGTAAATGAGGCGATGCATAATGGCATTTACAGATTTAGTTAAATTTAATAAAAAAAGTACTACATTCATATTTATCGGTGGTAAAGGTGGAGTGGGTAAAACTACAGTATCCGCTGCTACTGCACTATGGTGTGCAAGAATGAATAAAAAAACATTAATCATATCTACAGACCCTGCACATTCACTGGGAGATTCCTTCGACAGACTTATCAAACACGTTCCTACACCAATTACACAAAATTTAGAAGCTATAGAAATTGATCCAGATAAAGCAATGGAAGAATATAAAGAAAAAATGAAACAACAACAAAAATTTGATGATGCTTTAAGTATTTTTTCAGAACAAATGGATGTTATGAGTTCATCTCCTGGTATTGATGAAGTAGCATCTTTTGAAAAATTCATGGAATATATGAATAGTGATGAGTATGATGTTGTTATTTTCGATACTGCTCCAACAGGACACACATTAAGACTGTTATCATTCCCTGAAATGATGGACTCCTGGATGGGCAAATTAATTAAAACAAGAACACAATTAGGTCAAATGGCAAGTAAACTTAAGAACATTATTCCATTTATGGGTTCAGATGAAGAAAACGCTCAAGATATGGAAGAATTAAACAGAATGAAAGAAGAAATATTAAAAGCTAGAGAAGTTCTCACAGATCCTAAAAGAACATCATTTAAAACAGTACTCATCCCAGAAGAAATGTCCATATATGAATCCACCCGTGCAATGGAAGCATTACATAAATGCAACATGAGTACTGACGGAGTAGTTGTTAATAAAATACAACCAGACAACAACCATTGCGAATTCTGTAAAGCCAGAAGAGATATTCAAGAAAAACGTTTAGAAACCATAAAAGAAGTATTTGGTGATCAGATAATTGCTGAAATACCATTACAAGCCCATGAAGTAAGAGGTATCGACCAACTTTATGAAATCTGTGATTTATTATACGGTTCTGATCCAGGAAATGGACCTATAGCCCTATAATCTCCACCACTTACTTTTTTAAAAATAAAAAAAATAGAATTAAAGAAGTTTATCTGTATTTTTTCCTTTGATCCCAAATTAATTTCATGCTTTTTCTTCCACCATAAGAATTATCAAACATGTACATATCCCTTGTTAACTCAGCAATTTTGATACTTGCTTTTACACCGTTTTTAATTAATCTGGAACCTTGTGGTTTTTTCATATGTTCTACCGCATATTCAATATCATATGCAGTTATAACATCTATACCTACTGATTGAGCCAAATCATTACTGGCATGTTCTGTATGGAATCCTAACAATTTGATGGACGGAATTGATAAAGCTCCGACTTCTATAGTAACACCCATTCCTGCACAGTATATAACTCCCTGTGAAGCATTCATCAGACTTATTAAATCCACATACCCATCAATAACATAAACCCCTCTTCTTGTGACAAACTGACTGATAGAAGTGGCTTCGAAACGATATGGAATAATTAATATGATTTTATCCAATTTTTGAACTTCATGAATAATTTCAGGTATGTCTGATGCTCTTGTATCTCCACCCAAGAATAGTACATAGAAATCATCCACCCCATATCGTCTATAAACTTCTTCTTTTTCCATTATATTAGCATTATAAACATATTCTGCCTGAGGATAACCTTTAATGTTTACAGTATTTGTTATATCATACATCTTTTTCAATGCTTTTTTTGCATGACTGTTAGGTACTGTTATTAAATCAGCATAAGCAATCATTTCAATAGGATTATATATGTCCTGTTCTATATGTAACCGAGGAATATCCAATTTTTTTGCTGCTGATATACCTTTTCTAACATCACCTGCATTTCCACATGTTAAAACCAAATCAACATCGTTTGATTTAAGGGCTTTGTAAGTGCGTAGAGTATCCTGCAATACCAGTTTACCTATCGTAAAATCACTTCTTTTAGCAATAATATTACGTCTGCCTTCCCCAATAGACAACACTTTGGAACTGTAAGGACTTAATAATTTTTTTGCACCTTCACTATGAGTTAATGCTATTATATTATCATTTAAATTTTCAATAACAGGAATTAATGTTTTTGCTGGTGCTGTTTCAGCAACTACTGCGATATCCATCTACACACCCCCTCTATTTATTGATACTGAATAAAATATTATAATTAATGTAATTAAAAAGAACAGTAAAACAACCAAATCAGTTGGTCCTGTTTCTATCCATATAAATACATGTGCCAACAATATTGCATATAATGCTACGAAAATATTCTTAAGAGATTTCTGAATCTTGTAAATAAAATTCATTATTACTCCCAATAAAAACATTTGAATCAACATTGCATATAATCCAAAATCCAATAATGCCGGACCAAATATCATTGATGTTGTTGAATGAGCATAACCCAATGTTGTTGAACCTACTATAACTCTAGGATCTGTTGATTTAAAGAAACCCATCAAAGTATTGTAAATTAATTGGCCATGAGTACTTCCCTGTAACAGTACTGCCTTATCTAATACCTGTAAAGTATAACCTGCCCTGTAAAATAATAATTCTAAAGGACTTAATGTCCATGTTTGCCATTCAATTGATTTAACAGCAACATACCCTACAATTAAGAGCAATACAAAGATTGCCAATATAGCCAAAATCAAATATTTCCATTTTAAATCTCTTGTATAATATACAGTTATTAACATACTTATAACAATAGCCATAACAGTTGTTCTATAACCTGTAAATACAAATAAGATTAAACCAATAAAGAATAAAATATAATACTTTTTATTGTCATATCTTGCCAACAATATATTAACTGAAGGTAAAAACACAAGATAAGAAACTAACCATATTCTTGTAGCAGCATGTGCCTTTAAATATCCACTGAATAAAGGTATTCCACCAAGATACAACAAATTAACCACTTGCAATAGAATACCCAATATTACGAAGGACAATACGACTTTTTCTGAAAATATTTTATCCAATTTAGATTCGTTTACTGAAAACTCCCTATTTTTAAGCATATAATCTGAAAGACAAATTCCTCCAACATATAATAATAAACCTAAAAATATTATGTAAATAGTATTGATATTAATGCCCACTAACTCTTTTAAATGATATTGAAAAGCAATTTGAGAAAAAATTAGATAAATAATAACCAACAGAACTAAGACCAATGGAGAAAAAATATCTATTTTTTTGTAATCCATAACTATCAACCATAAAATAGTTAATTAGCATTTAATAAATACTAAACTATATAATTATATCTTTTTAAAGTGATATAAACATTTTATTTTAATTAAGAGATTTTGGGAATAACATGTCAAATAAAGTACTGAAAAATAGTTTTATTCTAGTAATAGGTAATCTTTTATTTAGAATAGGAGGTTATATCAACAGATTATTAATGAGTAGAATGCTTGGACCTGAAGGTTATGGTTTATATGGATTAACACTTCCTTTTCAGGGTATTTTCCAAATATTATCTGCTGGAGGATTACCTCCTGCAATATCCAAATATGTTGCTGAATATAATACACAGGATGAGAAGGCTTTAACCAGACAAGTTATTATAACATCAACAAAATTTATGGTTTTAATGGCAATACTTCTTAGTATAATCTTATTATTTTCTTCAGATTATATTGCCAACAATATATTTCATAAACCATTAGTAGTTTGGCCTTTAAGAGCCGTTTGTTTGATAACTCCATTTAGTGTAGTTGTAGGTGCTATGAGAGGAGCATTCCAGGGAGTATACAAAAATGAATATACCGTATACAACAGGTTAGCAGAACAGGTTTCAACCATTGTTTTTGCTTGTGTTTTTGTATATGCTGGTTTATATGCAATGGGTGCTGTATTAGGTAGTGCATTTGGATTTATTATCTCAGCAATTACTGCAGTGTATTTATATAAAAAATATATTAGCCCATTATTTTATTCTGAAGATTCTTTGAATTTAACTTTGAAAGAAGAATTAAAACTATTATGGATGTTAATACGCTTTGCAGTTCCTGTTGCAATAACTGCATTATCTGAAATGGCCATTTATGACGTGGGTACTTTAGTAATAGGATTTTTTATGATGTCCTCAGATGTTGGTTTTTACAATGCTGCTGACCCTATTTCAAGAATACCTTTAGTAATATCTTTATCAGTTTCAACAGTTCTTTTACCGGCTACTGCAGAAGCATATGCACTTAAAAACCATGATTTATTACAAAAGTACGTTATTGACTGTTTAAGATACAGTATATTAACTGTGTTACCATTATGTGTTTTAATAAGTGTTTTTAGTACACCAATTATTACATTATTATTTAGTAGTGTTTACACACCAGGTTCTGGTGTTTTAAGCATATTAGTTATAGGTATGTCTTTTTACAGCATTTATATGATTTGTAGCAGTATACTTCAGGGAACGGGAAATCCAAAACTTCCAATGATTATACTGTTATTCGGTACAATACTAAATTTAACATTAAATGCCCTGTTTGTATACAATCAGGGAATCATTGGTGCTGCAATAGCAACAACAATAACAACATTTATTCTTATGATTGTTATAATGTATTTTGTAATAAAAAATACAAAGATACAAATCCCTTGGAGAAATATCTTATCAATTCTCTTTGCAAACATCTTATTAACGATAATATATTTAATTATTCCTAAAACAATTATAGGATCAATTATTGGAATGATTATTGGAAGTATAATATACGTGATTTCGTTAATACTCCTTAAAGTATTTACTAAAAGAGATTTAAACTTCTTTGTACAATATTTAAATAAAATACCAATTTTAAAAGGATATACAGAAAGAATAGTTAACTATATTGAAAAGAAAGAATTAATATATAAAATAGAAGACTAAAATTACAAAAAGGGTGTTAACATGTCTAAAAATAGAAAAGTAAAATTAAGTAGAAAGACCAATGAAACTGATATAAAAATAGAATTGAATATAGATGGAAATGGAAACAGTGAAATAAACACAGGATTAAAATTTTTAGACCATATGTTAGAATCATTTGCCAAACATGGATTTTTTGACTTGAAAGTTAAAGCCATAGGAGACATTGAAGTAGATGATCACCATACTGTTGAAGATACTGCATTACTTCTTGGTGAATGTTTTAAAGAAGCTTTAAAAGATAAAAAAGGTATTGAAAGAATGGGATACAGCATAGTTCCTATGGATGAGTCATTAGCACAAGTTGCTGTTGATATTAGTGGAAGAAATTATACTGTTTTTGATGCTGAATTTAAATTCCAAAAAATAGGGGATATTAGCTCCGAAAATGTTAAACATTTCATTGAATCCTTTGCAAATACCAGTCTTATGAACATAAATATCAAAGCAGAAGGAGAAAATGATCATCATATCTGTGAAGCAATATTCAAGGCATTAGCCCGTTCATTGAATAGTGCTACAAAAATTACTCATGACCAAATATTAAGTACAAAAGGTAAATTATAAATTTACCCATACACTCTTTTTATTTATAAGTATCAATTAATGATTGTCTTACCCACACAGAACCGTCTTTAGCGTGAGAAGTTCTTAAAACAGTGTCGTTTGATTTTTCTATTTCACGTGCTTCATCAGCTAATTTAGCTGCTGCTGACATCAATTCATGGGAAGCTGTAACTAAGGGAATGTACATATCAGGTTCATCAGTTTTAAAACATGCTGTAATATTCATATCTGAAACTAATGTTGCCATATTATACGCTGCTATAGCCTTACCCATCGCATAAGGATTTTTAAAACCTGCATTAAATACTGCCAATTCAGATGTGACAACAAGTTCAGGTAATTCTACAGGTTCATTATTTTTGATTTGATTAATTAAAGTATCCATAGCATTTGTTACTAAACGTAACGCTCCAGTTATTGATAAAACTTTTAATACATCTGCATTAAACAGTGCCATTTCCGTAGGGTCTAAAAATTCTCTTCTAGCACCAATCATTGCATCTGCATGAATTAGAATATATCCTAAATTTTGTTCTTTTAATTTATTTATTGCTTTTTCGCCAGGTTTATCACCTATAACAACTGCAGGAATTCCTGTCTCGGATAATTTATCCCTTACTATACGTGGTTGTTTAGAACTAGGGTTGGGACTTATAAAAATTATTAAATCTGGACTGAAATAAAAAATTTTAGGTAAAATATCTTTAACTTGTTTTTCACCCATTTTAGCACCAGTACTTATAGTCCTTACATCAATATCTTCTCTATCTGCCCGTTCATCCAATAATAAATCTATAATAGGAGAAGTCCCTATATTTCCAACTTTAATTATACCAATTTTTAATACCATAATTTCACATCAACATCTTATATTATATTTTTTTATTTCCCTTCAATTATAGATTGTGTAAAGTTATATGCAAAATCAGGTAAACAAGAAGTATGTGTATGTATGTAACTGGCAACAGTGTTATTTTTTAATAAGCCATCATATTTTCCAGTTATTCCCACACCCCTTTTCATTTCAAAGGCAAAATCATTCTTGTTTGAACCTGTATATTCAACTTTTGAATAATGAAATTCATGACCATGATAAGTTTGTCCTCGTTTTAGGATAGGATTGTCCTGTATAACTTCTGCAATAGTATAACTTAAACCCTGAACTTTTTTTGTTAAAGTGGATTTATATGGGAAAACATCCACCATAGGCAAATTATCTATGGATTTTGTTAAGTACATTAAACCTCCACATTCGGCATATATAGGATTATTATTTTCAGAAAATTCTTTAACTGATTTCAACATGGTTGTATTTTCAGATAATTCCTTTTTAAATATTTCAGGGTATCCTCCCCCAATATATAATGCATCAACATCAGGAAGTTCTTCATCATGTATAGGACTAAAAAATACTATTTCTGCATTATTAGCTTCTAATGATTCTATGTTTTCATGATAGTAAAAGTTAAATGCTTCATCAAATGGTATCCCTATTTTGGTTTTTTCTTCTGTTTTATTTAGAGACCATATTTCTTCATATTCATCTTTAAGTGATTCTGAATTATCCATTATTTCCAGCAACATATCTAAATCAAGGTTATCTTCTATAAGTTCTCCCCATTTTTCAATTAAAACTTTAATACGTTCTTCTTCTACTGCAGGAATTAAACCTAAATGTCTTTGCTCCATAGTAATGGATTTGTCTCTGACTATCCCACCAATAACAGGAGTATTTGCTAAAGTTTCAACTGCTTCTTTTGTTTTAAGATAATGTTTCTGACTTTTAACATTGTTTAATATTACTCCTTTAATATTAATTTGTTTATCCAATGCTTTGAAACCTAAAGTCATTGCTGCTGCACTACGAACCAAACTTCTACTATTAATAATAAGAATAACCGGAGCATTTAATGCTTTGGCGATAGAAGATGTTGTTCCAACATCTGTTACAGGACTTATTCCCTCATATAATCCTCTTACCCCCTCTATTATACCATAATCAGCATTACTTCTTTCCATACCCTGTTTAAATGATTGTCGTATCTGTCCTTCAGACATGAAAAAGGAGTCCAAATTTCTTGCATCATTTCCTGTTGCACATCTATGATAAGATGGATCTATATAATCCGGTCCAACTTTGAACGCTTGTATTTTATGTTTTTTTGATAAAGCTCTCATTATACCTGTGGATATTGTTGTTTTACCAACCCCACTTCCTGTTCCAGACAAAACTACTCTTTTCATATGTAACCCTTAATATATTTTAAAATGGGAGTTAAATAATTATATATCTTTAAAACATTACATATAATTTTTTTATTTAGCATCAATAGATACAAAAAAATGATATTGAAAAAATTACAAAATTAATAATAAGAATTATTCTATGGAAAAAAAATGTTCATATAAGAGGATAAAAAAAATGGTTAATGAACGAATTGTCGCATTATCTAATCAATTGAGAGAAGAAGGTGTAGCAGTTAGTGTGAGAAGTACAAAAACTGCCTGTGATGTTTGGAACTTAATGAAAAGTTCTACAGAAATAAAGGATATGCAGTATGCATTAAAAACAGTTTACATTAAAGACACCCATGATGAACAAAAATTTGACGATATATTTGAAGATCTTTTTTCAGAACCAGAAGAAGGCGTAAAACATACCACAAAAGAACAGACCGACAGTCCATTTAAAGACCCTGCAATTGAACAAGAAGATATAATGGGCTTACCTGACTCCCAAATAAGTGATATACCTATAGAACAAATGATTCCTCCAGAATTTAATCCTGAAGAGTTACAACAAAATAAAATACATGAAAAAGACCTGTTGAAAACTGACATTAATCATTTAAATACATTTGATGAAAGAATTGTTGATTTATGCAGAAAATTAGGTAAGAAAATTGCAAATAGTCGTGCACGAAGAAAACGATTAATGAAATCAAACAGCATCAACATGCCACGTACAATACGTACAAACCTTAAAAATGGTGGTAGACTAATCAATATTGTTTATGCAAAACCTAAAATTAATAAAACAAAACATATCTTTTTAAATGATGTGAGTGGATCATGTGATTGGATTAGTAACTGGTTTTTTTCAATTATATATGCATCACAAAGATCTTTTGATAAAATCAGATGTTATGAATTTGACAGCAAAATAATTGAAACAACAGATGCATTGAAAACAGAATCCTATGAAATTTCTTATGAAGCTGTTACATTGAAAAAATTACAAAGGGGAATGATTCACGGACAAACTGATATGGCAGCATCTTTCAAGGAATTTTTATCCAAAGCTCATCTGAATCATAGAACAACAGTGATTATTTTAACTGATTGCAGAGATTGGCAAGGAAAAAGAGAAAATGGAATATTAGAAAGTGCTATGATATTAAAAGAAATAGTAACTAAAAGTTCAAAAGTAATGATATTTAATCCAGAACCTGAAAGCAAATGGGATACACCTACAAGTTGTGTACGTGATTTTCAGAATGTTGGTGCAGAAGTATACGAGATTAAAGATTTAAATCATTTAGCTAAATTAATTACCAATTTATGATGTGATTATATGAAATATTTTATTAGATATGGAGAAATAGGTGTTAAAAGTCCAAAAATTAGACGCAAATTCGAAAATAAATTAATGACTAACATACAATCAGGATTAAATTGTAGTTTTGAAAATAATCAGGGTAGAATTACATTAATTAGTGATGAAAGTGAAGAAAAAGTTCATGATGTTCTTGGAAGAACTTTTGGAATTGTTTCATACAGTCCTGTAATTGAAACTGTAACCGATAAAGAAGAGATTGCAAAATTGGTTAAAAAAACTTTGCCAGATTATATTGATTCAGGTAAATTTAATCCTGAGAAAGATACTTTCGCAGTTAGATGTAGACGTGTTGGAAAACATGAATTTAGCAGCCAGGAAATGGCAGGATATGTTGGTTCTGTTGTAATTGATTTATGCAATGCTAAAGTAAATTTATCCAACCCGGATTTTACAGTTTATGTTGAAGTTCGTGAAGATAAAACATATCTTTATTTTGAAAAAATTAAAGGTTTGAATGGTTTGCCTGTTGGTAGTCAGGGAAGAGTTGTATGTTTAATTTCTAGTGGTATTGATTCACCAGTTGCAGCGTATCAAATGTTGAAAAGAGGGTGTAGTGTAACTTTATTACACTGCGATAATTATCCGTTCACTAATGAGTCCCTTGACAAAGTTATTAAAAATACCCAAAACATAAGTCGATTCTCATTGGGAGAAGAAGTCAGACTTTACTCTGTTAAATATGGCAAGTATCTTGAAAAAGTTCAAAAAGATGCTCCTCCAAGGATGACTTGTGTATTGTGTAAAAGTGGAATGTACCAGTTAGCTTCCATTCTAGCCAAAAATGAAAAGGCTAATGCCATAGTTGATGGAAGCAGTATAGGACAGGTTGCTTCTCAAACTTTAAGCAATATTGAAGCTACAAGGTATCACTGCAGAATGCCAATATTCAGTCCTTTAATCTGTTATGATAAACTTGAAATAGAGGATATTGCTAAGAAAATTGGAACTTATGAAGTTTCTATAATACCTGATGGTGGTTGCAGTGCTGTTCCACGTTATCCTGAAACCCATGCAAATTTAGAACTGTTTAAAGAGATTGTCGAAAAAATTAACCAAAAAACTATTTTAGAAGAAACTGCTGATAGTTTTACTAAAATAGAATTATAATCTCCATTACTTTTTTTTATACCTGTGATTACTATGAATATGTTATTAAAAAATATTTCCAAAGCCCATAGCACCCCTTTAGGAATACAAAGAATCAAAAAAAACCTGAATCTTGATTCTGATGATGTTCTTGAATATTGTATCAATTTAATTGAAGATAAAAATAGTAAAATAAGAAAAGAAGGAAAAAATTATTATGTGACTAGAGAAAATGAAGAGTTAACTATTCATTCAACTAGTTTTACGATTATTACTGCACATAAAATTGATTAATTATAACTTATCAGACAAATATTGTCCTAACCTTCTGCTTAATGCAAGTATTGTGTATATTGGCGGTAAACCTTCAGCTTTAGGAAGTACTGAACCGTCAGCAACATACAAATTTTCTATTTCAGTTTCCAAATTACTGTCAACTACATCCCCAATTCTTGCTGATGCAATTAAATGAGCACCCCTTACATGTGTTGAAGATATACTTTCTATATCAGCACCCGCATTGACTAGAATATTTCCTGCTATTGCAGCACCCCTAGCAATTAAAGAAGCATCCTCAAAATCAATACCTTTTACTACTTCATTCATATATACATGACCCTTTGTATTATCAGGAACCTTAACCATTAAACTTATTACATCATCAACTGTGGCATCAGGATGTGTTTCCTGAATTTTAGGAAGTATGTATTGACTAGTATGAGGTGATATTAAAATATGAGGCAATTTAAGATATTTATTCATTTGTATTTCATAGTCCTGTTTTGCACCCTTATAATATCCACCTATAGTAATAAATGGATCTACAGCCAATGTTTCACCAGCTTTAATTCCTACTGTTCTTAATAATTTAGGAGTTACTATACCTCCTGCAGATAAAACCACCACATCTGCATAGTATTGATTTCCTTGATTTGTTTTGACTCCTTTGATTTTATTATCTTCAACTATTAAACCAATGACTGCTTCATTTGTTATTAATTTTACTCCATTTTTTTGTGCAACATCCAAATCAGATAAACTACTCCATTTTGCACCATGTGGACATCCCCATGCACATTTACCACATTGTTTACATTTACTTGGATCAATAGCTTTTGGAGTATCTTTCATATCCAAACCCAATTCCTTAGCTGACTTTTGAAGTAATTTATTAATTTTTCCTTCATGGCTTTCAGGCATTGTTCTTATACTAAGTTCTTCCTTAAGCCGCTCTAATTGAGTAGTTATATCTATATCATGATTTTTTAGTTCATCAACCAGAGAAGGTATTAAATTTCCAGCAATAACAACTGATGAACCGCCTACAAGGTCAGTTTTTATAAGTTCCATCTCATTTTTATCCCATACATCATAGTATTTGTATGCTTCACTTGCATCTGCTAAAGGACCTTTTTCGAGAATAATTATTTCAACCTCATCATTTTTAGATAATTCCCTTGCAACGCTTAACCCACCAGTTCCTGCACCTACTATGATAACTTTATTCATGATTCCACCCATTTTCTTCCTCTTCAACCCTATTTTTTGCCTTTTGAATCGGAGTTAAATAGAGCAATTCCTTTTTCTGCTTTTTATTTAAAGAATTCGTATCAAATTTATTCAAATCTCCCCTTTCAAAATAATGTACATCCTTATTTTTATCATCCTGTTTTTTGACAATACTTCTTTTTATAGAATAAATTATTGTTGAAACAATTCCACATATTATCATAGTTATAATTACAGGTATTATCCATCCCATAAATAAATTCATATATACAGCAGATGATGATACAGCAATTGGAATACTTGTATCAGGCATGTAATTTTTCAAAAATAAACTTGAAGGATACGTTAACAAATAACTTATTGTCGTATATAATATTCCAGCAACTACTGCACTCCTTTTATTATCACATATTATTGGCATGACAATTGCTATTGCTATAAGTACTGCTAAATAACTGATTCCCATCCTAGTTAATTTTAAAGCTAGTAAAGCCACTATTAAAACACTGAATTTTTTTAATATACCAATAAACATCATAAAGTAACCATCCGATTAACTATAATTTTTTAACATACATCCATATATAAATATTTATCATAAATAAATTAAATAATTTGTTTTACAAAAGTAATAATAGAATAATAATTGAAGGGATTATAATTAAATTTAAAACTGTAGAAAATCCAACAAATGAGGAAGCTTATCAAATAATAATGGAAGGATTTGATAAAAAAGCAATGCTGATAATTTTATCAAAATGTCATGTGGAATATGAAGGTAGAGCACGTAGTATCCTTGAATCTGGAGATAGATTAATTTTGATTAAAAAGGATGGAACCTTTGCAATCCATCAGGAACTAAATTTAGATCCTGTTAACTGGCAAGCTCCAGGATGTAAAAACAAAGTTAGTTTAACCGATGAAGGAATAATATTAACCAGCAAAAAAATGAAGCCTAATGAAGAAATCAAAGTATTTTTAGATGAAGTTTATAATGTTACATATTACAATTGCCTGGATACTAAAGATTTAGAAATCAGAGGATATGAAAAGCACATGGTTGATCTTGCATGGGAAAAACCAGACATTATAGAAAAAGGATTCAGACCAACACGTCGTGAATATCAAACTGAAAATGGATTCATAGATTTAATGGGAATAGATTCTGAAGATAAACTGATGATATTAGAATTCAAAAGTAGAAAAGCAGGAATGAATGCTGTAAAACAATTAAAAAGATATGTTGATTGTTTCAAAGATAATAAAGAGTTTGTTCGTGGAATAATAGTTGCTCCCGACATTACCATCAATGCAAAAGAAGAACTGGAATCATTACAAATGGAATTTATAGCTATGGAAGCTCCATTAACATTAATAAAAGAAGATGTTTCAACATTAGATTCATTTTTTAAATAAAAAAAAGGATTACATTAAAAATTCATAATCCTCTCCATTTATACTTAACAAAATTGCATCAACTATACAAGCAGTGTTCCATCCCACAACCTTAGTTGCAACATCCTGTAACTCTTCAGGAATTTCTTCAGCACCATATGGTCTGATAATAATTATTGCTTTTTCGAATGTTTGGGCATATTTAATATGTTGCTCAATCATTTCTCTATTATCATCCCACAAACCAGACAATACAATAAGTGCATCACAATCAGCTATTGCTTCAGCATAGCCTGTTTGACTAATATCTGTTATATCTTCCCAATGAAATGCTTCTGTAGCAGAATCTAAACGAGAAATAAATGTTTCGTAGTCTTCACATGATTTTGGATAAGATATGAAAAGTTTCCATTTATTTAAATTATCTTCAGGAAATAAATCTAACAAAATATCAGTCCTCCAGTAAGGCATTTCTTTCTACTTCTATTTCTTCACCAGTATCATCATCAATTAGAGTAAAACAATCGTTAGGACATATACTGGCAGATACTTCTATCTCATAAATTGACTTGACTAATCCTTCAACAGAATCTCCATCAACAAAAGCACCTTCCATATTAACAAGATTTTCATCATCCAAATAGAGTACTT
>OCTW011593788.1_pt1 | contig 27206 bp, 23 predicted proteins | sample 1539671 | NCBI WGS metagenome assembly OCTW01 (sample SAMN02144230, study PRJEB22623) | gut metagenome | biome: sheep rumen | host: Ovis aries | place: New Zealand | reverse complement strand
GTACTTCCACTATGATATGGGCTCCCGCAGCGGCGATACCGCACGCAAACTCATTGGCGGCTACCGTGGCGCTGTGCAGACCGACGGCTACGAGGTCTACGAATCCTTCGAGAACGCTCCCGGCAAGCGTATGATTGGCTGCTGGGCCCATGTAAGGCGCAAGTTCGTGGAAGCCTTGGACGAGAATAAGAAGTATGCAAGCGAAGCCATCGTCTTCATTGGCAAACTCTACAAGATAGAGGAGGAGATGCGTGACGCTGACTTAACTCCTGAAGAGATCAAAGAGCGTCGCCAGAAGGAGTCCTATCCTATCATCCAAGAGTTCGAGAAGTGGATGGACTCTGTTGCAAACGCGTTCACGCCCAAGTCCAGGATGGGCAAGGCTTTGGTCTACACCTATACACTTCTCCCGCGCCTAAGCCGCTATGTCCTGGATGGTCGGTACAACATTGATAACAACGGCATTGAGAATGCAATCCGCCCCTTGGCTTTGGGCCGCAAGAACTTCCTGTTTGCCGGCAATCACGATGCGGCCGTTCGTGCAGCCATTGTCTACTCTCTGTTCTCATCTTGCAAGGCTGCCGGTATTGAACCACGGGAATGGCTGGAGGACATCCTTATCCGCCTTCCTTCACACAAAGGGTCCATCTCTGAGCTCCTCCCCGGCAGCTGGCAAGCACTACCGACTACTACACGGTAATAACCCAACACTACCGAATAATAACCGCTACTACCTCGGTACTACCGGATAGTAGCGGTTACACTTTCAATCTTATACATGTACTTTATCGGATGCTTACGGCGAAAATGGGCGATTTGTAATCGTACTCCTTGAAGCCGGTAATCGGCCTTTTCTTCAGGAACAGGGCCTTGAATTTCTCGTACTGATCCCGTGCGAATTCTTCATCGATGAAAGTTAGATAATAGCAACTGAGCGCAGTATATGACCCTTTGACCATTAGGCAGTTTGGCTCATTAGAGGAGTAAACAACCATTGATGCTATAAGACCTGTCTCGTCATCCAAGTGTTTTTTCTTCATATTCTCCAGCCACATATCTACAGTGGCGGCATATTTGCCATGACACTGTTGCGAATATAGCTTGAGTGCGACAATGGCTACCAGCATGTCTGGAATGTATACGGATTCTCCTGGATATGTTTCTAGATTCATCCCTGGACTGAAGAGCAGACGACGGTTCATCGTCTCACAGAGGGAGTGGTACAGTTCATCATATCGGCCATCGCCCCCCACGTGCTTGAAGCCTGCAATCATCCAGGCAAGGTGACTTAGGTAGGAGACGTGGCTATTATCGCCGTCTAGCGTCATCAGCGGGTCTTCGCACCATCTCTCTCTGTCATAGGCCCGAAGTTTACGAGACATTACAATCTTGATGAGCGTGTCAATCTGAACTATCGCGTCCTCCCGTGTCTCAGGGTATAGTTGTGCAAGGTTCACCAGTGATGCCGATAGCATAGAACAGGAATACAACGCCCATTCTCCCTTGAACTGAGTGCCAACAGCTGCCGGCATTCGGTCAAGAAGTATCTGAGGCGATGTAATAACCTTGCTTTTCAGGTAGTCTCTGCGACGGAGTAACTCCTTCTTTTCAGTCTCAAAAGAGCCGGTATTCCTAATAGCTATGCCAACCCAAACCGCTTTGAGAACAATCAAAGCAAGAATGAAAATGATTATCTTCATCATTCTTTTGTATCTAGTTGACATGCGGATAGATGAGCAATATTATAATACTGACTAGATGATTAAGTCTTTGGTTGAATTGAAGAGTCCCTTGATTCTATCCTTAATCTTAGAGAGCTTAGACTCACCACCGGGAATAATACTCCTGCTTTGAAGCAAAGAAATGAAAACTTCCATCGTCTTACATTCGTTGACTTGGCCAAGATTCAGGTGGCTTTCAGTATTCTGAGAGCACAGATACCATGTGGTTTTGTTCTCATACTCATCAATCTCCAGAGTGTAGTAAGTCAACCCTTTGGAGGAAACTACCGTGGTGGCAAACTTTGCTAAAGGAGCCATATCTGGTTCAGGGAACCAGAATAAAATCACCACACTTTCATTGATTTTCTTGACAGTAGATCTATAGTCCTCCCAATTCCAAGTAACCCTATCAAAATTGCTGTCCACAAAACTCTGCATCGACTCCTTATCGGCAAGACCGAGAGGATGAATCTCTCGTTGTGAACATTGATGTACAAGGTACGGAAGGAGCCTGTACTCAAATTCGTAGAGACTTAGGATTTTTGGCGCTGATTCCTCTTGAGAGTTTATTTCTGCCATATGGGTTAATGTTTTTCAGTGATTCTTATGTAATACGTCTTGATTGTACAAACCGCTACATCCTTTACAAATATAGCAAATAATAGACAGTTACTCAAATCTACTTGATTGTACTTTCGCTTCAGCCAGGCCGATGATTTGCGAGAAACGCATACGGGCATTAGCCGGCAGGTAATCAGGATGGATTGTTATTGGACTGGGAAGACTAACGGCGATTGAAGCAGCCTGGCGCAAGTTTAGCTCACTTGCAGGTATACCGAAGTAGTACTCCGATGCTGCTTCTACTCCATGCAATCCCTTTCCTGTTTCCGCTATATTAAGATAAACTTCCAGTATCCGATTCTTGCCCCAGATCCATTCAATCAAGAAAGTCCACCAGGCTTCCACGGCTTTCCGGCCCCACGTGGGCGTAGCAAAGGTGAAGACGTTCTTGGCGGTCTGCTGAGAGATGGTGCTGCAACCACGTAGGGGCGTGCCTTCTTGCCGATGTGATTGCCACATGGTATGTATCTCCTCCCAGTCGAAGCCGTGGTGGCTGTAGAACTTCTGATCTTCTGCCGCTACGACTGCCTGGATGAGTTCCGGGGCAATATCCTCCAAGGATACCCATTTCTGTTCGGAATGGTAGTTCTCCTCATTCTTGAACTGAAACGCACGCTTCAGCATCAGTGGAGTATACCGGACCGGAACCCATCTAAGCAGTGTAACAAGGGCAACGCTGAGAACCAGTACCCAGAAAGGGATACGGACGAACAGCCAGTATGAGATTCTATGCCCTTTCATATATCTTTACTTCATAACTTCACCCTTAGCATTGAGGATAACCTCGGAATAGTGGTCCAGGAGGGTGGCCCGGAACATATTGTCGCTGACGGCGGTAATGCTCTTGTAGAGCGGGTCGGTTAGGCGGTGGCAGTTTTTGTCCATCATCCCGTAGCGGCCGCCGACGCAGTAAGCAAAGAGGCCAGTCTTGGCGGTCTTCTCCACATATTCCAATTCCCCCTCACGGTTTTCATAGCGCTCTTTCTCTTTGTAGGTCAATTCTTTTATATTGTCCAGGACGAAGGAGTTCAGGACCTTGCCGTCGTATGAGAGCTGCATGGTTACACCGGCTTTGGTGACGATTGCGTACTCCTTATAAGCGCTGATGTTATCGTATTCAGGATGGATGAGCCAGGCACCTTTCCGGTCTATAACGCCACACTTTCCGGTGGTATCTGCCACTACGCAATGGCCATCCTCGAATATGAAACTGCTCAGCGGATTACCATGGTAAGGATACTTGAAGTCAATGACAGTTTCTCCCTTGTGGTTGATGAAGCCGATGTTCCCGTTCTTCTGAACGGCGGCCAGTCCCTCCTCAAAGACCCAGGCACGGCGGTACTGGGCTGGGATGGCAATCTCGCCCGTATACATATTATAGTACCCGCGCTTGTTCTCTGAGCAGAAGACGGAAAGGGAGTCGTTCCTGGAACGCTGTGTCCAGTCCAGTTTGATGTCCTTGATAGTAATCTTGCCTGTAGTGACATCTTTGATGGAGACCTTGCCGTCATCGGCTTTGACGGCCACGAGGTCATCATTGAGAAGGAGGCCGTCGTCTACGACTTCTTGGAGTTCCTGAAGTTTGGGGCCTTTGCAGGCGATGAAAAGGGTGGCCGCAGCCACTGCGATGAGAAGAAGATTTGTGTGTTTCATAAAGCGTGTTTTTGAATTGGTTTCTGATACAAAAATCAGCATTATAATGCAGTCTTCCAAGGATTTTGTGGGCGGATGTATGGAATGAAAAAGTACTGTATAAATGTCATTTAGTACTCTATACTCGTACTGTATATTTGGACTTCGTACATTCACCTAAAGTGTATAACCAAGCGCCGGGAAAAATCACTATCTTTGCAATACTTTGCTCGCAAGTGGAAAGATTTCTGGTCATAAGCAAGGGTACTGAGATGCTTCGTGTACCCGCCAGCCGGCTGGTCTACATATCTGCCGACGGTAACTATGCCAATGTGGTGACGAAGGACAACAAGACGCAGATTGTTTCCTTCCAATTAGGCCAGGTCGAAGATATGATTGGGGACCAGTTGGGTGATGAGGGCGGCAATTTCGTACGTCTGGGAAGAGGTCTTATCATCAATACCGACTTCGTTTATCTCATTGACATTGCCAAGCAGCGTCTGATTCTCTCCGATTGCCTGAACTGCTACCACGAGCTTACCGCCTCCCGTGAGGTTCTGATTAAATTGAAGGCTTACATTGATGCAACGATAAACCATGGCTGATAAGAAGAATGAAATAAGGGATGATGAGTTCCGGGTTATCGGGCACGCTCCCCAGCAAGAAACTTCGGCGCAGGACAAACGTCGGAGAAATGTAGGCGCTGCTATTGTCTCCGCCATTTTGGTTATTGCCATCGGCATCCTGGCCATCATCTTCTGGCCAATGGAGCAACCGGAAGATCCCAATGACGGGCTGTTTGAAAACATTGAGGTAGAAATGGTCCATAAAGAGATCATGCCCTTTGGCAAAACGACAGACACATCTTTTACCGAGAAGATGGACACCCTCATAAATGACGTACATCTATCAATCTATATCCCGCATAACGCTACCCCCGAACTCACTCTAGGTGTGCCGGACCGAGAAGATAAGAGCATCATCCTGGCAGCACAAGCAGCTGATATCCGAAGGGACAACCGCAAGATTCTGGGCGCATTCGTCCTGAAGGGTGAGCCTCTGGCCTGGGGCCTTTCTAAGAAAGGATTCTGCGCTATCGTTGACGGGAATGTAACCGTGGGCTATTCCGAGAACTCGCCCTTGTTTGACGAAGCCCGGGAGAAGGGCGGTTACTTCTTCCGCCAGTTCGCCCTGGTGGACAATGGCCACCTTGTTGAAAACGACCTGGACAACAAGACCATGCGCAAAGCACTCTGCAGTCGCGCTGGCCAGATTTTCGTGGCCGTCAGCGAAACCGATGAGGCAATCAATGACTTTACCCAAGCGTTGGTGGATTTGGGAGTAGAAAACGCCATCTACCTAGTGGGTAGTCATTCGTCCTTCGGGTGGTACATTGATTCCGCTGGAGAGAAAACCTTGTTTGCTCCCGATGTGCACAGGGGGACGTATAAGAATGAGAATTATATTATTTGGAAATAGAACATAGCGTTTTCATATTTTAGTTTAATAGTATTGAGTGACTTGGCCCTTAGTTTTTTCGATGGGAAAAAGTTCGTTAATTATTTGTAACTTTGTAAATCCATATTATCATAACGCTTAAGCCCAAAAGAATGGAAATCATCATAAAAGCCCAATGCTTTTCTCGAGAAGCATTAAATGCAACAGCATATAAGTTTTCTGGAGATTATTACATTTCCATTGATTACTTTGATAAGCCCGAAGAGCATTTCAAGGTAAGTCTTGAAAAGAAAGAGGGAGACCTGGATCCCATTATTGAAAAAGTCTTCAGGAATGAGCTCATTGATCAGCAAACTAGACTAGATGTAGAGGGACGGTTTGCTCATATCCGCAATATGATTGTTGAAGAAGCCTTCAAGCCGGTCTCAAAATAATTCGTATGGAGAATAGCTCATATACACTTCTTCCGTTTAGATTTTGTCGATTCAACGAAGACCAAGTCTTGCTGACTAATGATGTCGGGGAGTATATCTTTGTTGGGAACGATACCTTTGACTCTCTCATTCAAGGAAAGTTAGATCCACAATCTGAGGTATTCTTCGATATCGAATCTAAACAGATTGTAACGACCGACAATGTTGACGATGTCGTTAATATGTTGGCAACAAAGTTTCGGACAAAAAAAAGCATCCTAAAGGAGTTTACCTCCCTTCATATGGTGGTTCCGACGCTCCGCTGTAATTCATCATGTGTCTATTGCCAAGTGGCAAGAAAGAATATGGAGGATCACTCTGCAGATATGACGAAAGAGACAGCAAAAAATGTTGTTAAGACTATCTTCGAGTCTCCTTCCCCATGTATCAAGATTGAGTTCCAAGGAGGTGATCCGTCCACAGACTTCGAAATGGTTAAATACATTATAGAGGAAGCAGAATATGTTAACCTTTTTAAAAAGAGAGAGTTAGAATTCGTCATTTGCACGAATATATGCCTCCTTACCGAGGAGATGGTAAAGTATCTAAAAAAACACAAATGCTTTATTTCTACTTCCTTGGATGGGCCACGTGACCTTCATAATGCCAATAGGCCATTGCAAAATACTGAACATACCCATGAAATTTTTGAAGAGAAGTTGGCGATGATTCGCCGAATTTGGGACGATAATGAGTGTGTTTCGGCTTTGATGACAACATCAAAATACAGTCTGGGGCGTTTTAAAGAGATCATTGATGAGTATGTTCGTTTAGGCTTCAATAACATTTTTCTCAGGGCACTGAACCCTTACGGTTTTGCAAAACAGTATAAGGATAAAATTGCTTATCCGGTTGAGGATTTCATTTATAATTTCATTGAAGGCCTTGATTATATCATTGAGCTGAATAAAAAAGGCACTTACTTCGTTGAAGGATATACGGCTTTATTGCTAAAGCGAATTCTTACTCCATTTGCGACTGGATTCGTTGATTTACAATCTCCAGCCGGTGTCGGAATTGCGGGAGCTATTTATGATTACGACGGGAGCGTCTATGTTTCAGATGAGGGACGTATGATGGCTCGTTTTAAAAATTTCTTTTTCCGTCTCGGTAATGTAAATGAGAACACGTACCAAGAGATGTTCAACGGGAAGCATTTACATGATATCTTACATTCTGCATGTAATGAATGCCTGCCAGAATGCTCTTATTGTGCTTTCCAGCCATATTGTGGTGCAGACCCAGTTAGAAACCTTTCTGAGCAAGGCGATATGGTTGGATTCCGGCCCACTAATGAGATGTGTAAGAAAAACAAGGCGATTTTCCGCTATTTGTTTGAATTATTAAAGAAAAACGATCCTGATATTAACCGAATTTTCTGGTCGTGGATTAATCCGAGGTAACATGAAACAAACGCACGTTGAAGCTCTAAACATTCGTGAGGACATTCTAGGGATTGTTACCTCTAAAGAACGCTTGTTTAATAAGAAGCGTTACATCTTTTGGGGAGATTTCACAAAAGCAAAGACTGGATATTTAGCGACTATCTCACGAAAAAAACCGGCTGTCTCTAGAGGCCCCATGGCTTACGGAGTAGCATCAGATTTCACACTCAATGACGGAGATGTAATATTGCTCACTCCGGAAGGATTATTAACTGTTTTGTATGATATTAATTCCGAGCACAACGCAATTATAGCCACTGAAAGATGTAATCATCGTTGCATAATGTGCCCACAGCCTCCTATCGTACAAGAAAAGGATAAGACTTCATTCAATCTATCTCTTATTGATTTAATGGATCCTTCCACGAAAGAAGTTGGCATTACCGGAGGAGAACCGACTTTAATTGGAGACAATCTATTTGTTCTGATAAAGCATATCCAAAAACGTTTACCGAAGGCTGCAATAAGTATTTTATCTAATGGCGTCCGGTTTGCAGACAAGGACTTTGCAAAGAAACTTGCCCTTTGCCAACACCATGACTTACAAATCGATATCCCGGTTTTCTCGGATGTGGCTTCCGAACACAATAGAATCGTTGGGGCAAACACATTCTATAAGACAGTTGCTGGATTGTACAACCTAGCATTATTTAAAGTGAGGATTGGTATACGTGTTGTCGTGCACAAGCAGACCTTTAGTCGTTTACCTCAATTAGCAGACTACATTTACCATAATTTCCCATTTGTGAACCAGGTCGCGTTTATGCAAATGGAAACCACTGGCTTGGCGCAGGAGCATATAGACCAATTATGGATAGATCCTTATGATTACAAGGAAGAATTACGTGAAGCTATACTGCTTTTACGTGACAGGGGGATACCTTCTTATATCTACAACTCGCAGTTGTGCGTATTGCCAGAAGACATCCGCGAATACGCGGTGCAGTCCATATCAGATTGGAAAGATATATATATTGAAGAATGTGATCAATGTGCACTAAAAGGGTGTTGCGCAGGCTTTTTTGCTTCCAATCGTGAACATCACAGTGCGCATATAAAAGCTCAGACTGAGATGATAACAAAACCCATTTGTTTAACTTAAAATAGGAGGTATTATGAAAAAATTACGCTTTTTTCTAGTATCTGCTGTTTTAGCGAGTGTTAGCTTTGTTGCTAATGCGACAGATAGGGTTGTGACAGTATTTTCTGGTCATGATGATGAGCAGAAAATCGAGGAACAGAGCCAGCAGCAGTTGATTTTGCAGCCTGCTCTTGATTTAACGAATCAAGGAAGCTTCATGTCACACAGCTCTCATAGCTCTCATAGTTCCCACAGCTCTCATAGTTCGCATAGGTCTCATAGCTCTCACTACTCTAGCAAGTAGATACTAGAGCATAATGGGTAGCAGAGGTGTTTCGCTATTTAGCATAGCACCCCTGCTTTTTTTATTGTAACTGTATTTTGCTATTGTTGCTATCTGAGTTAGAACGGTTTTTCAATGCTCTAAGTTCATCCAGATAGCTTGCCGTTATCACACCTGACGGCAGTGCAATAATTGCCACTCCAAACAGGGAAGAAAGCATGCTCACAAGCCTGCCAATGTCAGTTGCTGGTACCATATCTCCATATCCCACACTCGTCAGCGTGACCGTCGCCCAGTACAGCGCATCAAAAAAGCTGTCGAAGGTTTCAGCACCAGTAACAGGATTAACATGTGGCTCTACATTAAACATGATTAGTGCTGTCAGGAAGACATAGAACACTGCAATCCCAAGAACCGTCAATAAAACGCCTTTTTCTTTGCGGATAACCTTTCCAAACACTCTAATTTTATCAGAGTACCGAATAAGCTTAAAAAGCCGTAGTATCCGTAGCAAACGTGTTATTCGGAGGATTTTAAAGCCACGGTTAACTAAACTGAGTCCAGGAAGGATAGAAAGTAAATCTATAATTGCCCAGCCAGTAAATGGATAAAGAATAAAAGCCCAGCCTTTTTTATTACTTCTATAGTCTGCTGTAATCCACCGCAGTAAATAGTCAATGATGAATAGCGTGAGTGTTGCAATCTCAATAATCTTGAACGCCGGACGCTCTTCAATGAATGTCAACGGAACGATGCTGGCAACAATCGCTACTAGCATCAAAATGTCATAAGCATAACTGAGTCTATCTCCTTCTTTTGACTGCTCAATTATCTCGTATATCCTCTTTCGCATCATTAATTCTTGATTTCAGCCCAAATCTGCTCATATTCCTTGTCAATGGCAACAGTCTGCTCTCCAGCCCACACGGCTTCATCAATGGCTTTCAAGATGGCCTCATTACCAGTACGCTGCGCCAATACGCGAGCTTCCTCTATCGTCAGATGGAAGGGGTCAGGATTCAGGTCACCTTTATCAAAGTCCGACACCGGTTTCGCTGCTGCTGCCTTCGCGTACCTTGCTTCCTCTTCAGCTTTTTCTCTGGCAAAAATAGAGTCGATGTTGATATCATTCGTCACATCGTCGTCATCCAGCCGAAGCAGAGTCATCAGATACTCCCGCTCTGATAATGAAATAACTCCGTCCACCTCTGATACAGCCTCAAAAAGATGATACAGGCAAACCCTGTAAGTTCTTTCGTGCTTAGGATGCGCCTCCAGTAACAGCTCCGAAATAGTGCTCTCCTCAGATGGAATGTCAATCATATCCGAGCAGGCCGATATATACGGCACTATCCCATCCAGATTGATAATCTCTGTCGGGATTTCCTTCAATCCAGGGAAGGTGATAAAGTAGTCAGGGCGGAAAAACTTCACCAGAAGCAGAAGGAGAGCAATTCCCTCCGGGCAGTTGAGTCTAGTGCTATGGTCCAGGCCTTCATAAGCACGGACAACATCAACCATCACCATCAGTTTGAGGTCATCGTAGTTTTTCCGATGTCTCGTGTTGATACGGGCGTGCAAAGCTGAATGCATCACCGTATCTGCAATATACCTGTCGTAGAACTGAACTAGCGTGGTGCTGGCATGGTCCACCTTGTCAAAGTATGGCTCATTAATTCCCAAAGACAGATCTGACTTGAAGTCCTCCTCATCAATGGGATTTCCTTCTTCGTCAAGCTCCGGTTCAGGAATCGTGGTCAGCGCCTCAAGACGCTCGTAAAAATCAGTAAAGCAATCCATATCGCATTGTGTTTATTTCTTCCATTCATCCCACGCAGCTTGCGCCTCCACGCTCTCCTCAACCTTATCATCCAAATTGGGGAACAAATTATACCCCACAAGTGCCTCCACGTCGTTTACAGACACTACAGCATCCTTGACTGGTTGTGGGTTAGAATTATTATCAAAGACAAAAGCAATGGCCTTGTATGTCTTTCCCTCCTGGCGGAGTACCGCCTTGAAGAAGCCATCCGGCACAGTCACTTTTCGGTCGCCGATAGTACCATATGTATTCGCATAAACATAAGGCCCGCAAATCACCCAGACACTTCCATACTGAACAGCCCAGTCCCGCACATACTTTTCCAACGTATGCCAGTCCTTGCCGTTGAGGTCGTGATTCTGCGGGCAGATGTTTGTCAGATAGAAGCTCTCCGTCATTGCTGTCTGCGACCACTTCATATCGCCAGCTGGAGCCATATGGCCCTTATCCCAACCGGTGTTGCTATAGTCCTCCCGCATCGCCTGGCGGTCCTTGTAATCTAGATCCATGCTGAACCCCTTAGCTCGGGGCACATCTCCAGCCACTTCCTCAGCCGTCAGTTCGTAAGCTACCCAGTTGGGAATCAACCGCTTCGTGTTATAATTCACCACAAAGCCATTGTATACAAGCACTACATCAGAACTTTTTATGGCCGGCAACTCCATCAGCGCTTTATTCAGTCTCGGCTCGCCGATTCCACGATGTCCCTGTGCCAGCGATACAACTGGCAACAATGCCACCAGGGCAGTTACTATGAGCCGATTACGACCCCTCATTCATCATACAGCCTAATTCAGAATAGAAACCTCATCCGGCGCCACGCCCTTCAGCTGAAGCAGTGTGATCTTGTAAGGGGATGGAGTAATGTGACTCTGCGGTGCATCACCGAAGTTACGACTGCAGGCGTCTTCCCAGACCTTGCGGTCCTGCTCGCGTTCCGTATAGAGGAACATCATCTTGCAATGCGTGTTGATACCCTCAATCTCGACAGGTGACGGGTTCAGACGCACAAACGGCGTAGACTTGTAATCCATCTGCCTAAGCAGAACGTCTATATCCGTGAACTCGCGGCCAACATAAGGGTAATCCTCACTCTTTGTCACATACTTGAAGATGGAGAAATCATCTATAGCCTTGAAGAGCATGGCAACCAGCTTCTTCTTCAACGTATTTTTGAACTTCACCACCTCTTCTTCCTTCACATTGTACTTGTCCTTGAACATCTTACTCAGCTCAAGACCTTCAGTCAGTTTCTCCTTATTGTCCTCAAAGTACTTGTCCAGACACTCATTGGAGATAAGGGTCAGGAACGGGTCTCTGGAGAGCGGTGTCATCTTAAGGGATTCATTCTCCTGCTCACGCCATACCTTCAGATTGCCCACATAGGAACGCATACCATTGTACTTGGTGTGCAGATTCCGGCCCAGCTTGTACAGAGAGTCGATAATCATACCGGCCAGGTGGGTCTTCAAATGGGTGATTTCTTTCTCACGCTGCCGCTTGGAGATCTCCTGGGCAAGGTGCTTAAGCTGTTCCTGATAATCCAGGTCCATATCCTGCCTCTGGCGCTTCCTATGCCGCATAATCAGCCAGAAAGCCACACTGCAGAGCGCCACAATGCCATAAATCCAGAGACTGATTTCCTTAATAAGCGGTTCCAAGGACTTGGCCCAGATGCACGCAATAAAAAAGCCGACGAAAATAACCGCAATTCCACCCCAGAACCACCAGCGGAGTTTCTTGCTCTCAGTATCGAAAGCCTCCAGCTCACGCAGGCGCTCCTGGTGTAGGTCATCCTTCTTACGGGTGAGGTCGCGACACTCCCATTCGAGCCGCTCAATGGTACCGTCACAAAGCGTCTCGCGGACACCATTGTTACCCAGCTGCTGGAAGAGCTCATTGAAAAGACGGCTCCTTTCGGTCAGTTCCTTGTTCAGCTTATCCAGCTTAATCTTTTCCTCACGAATCAGGTTAGTCAGAATCTCGGACTTGATATTAGAATCAGTAAGGTCGAAGGAGACAACGGCCTTTGAATCGCTGCCCTTCACCTGGAGCTTGGTGTCGCTGATTTGAGTAATGATGCAGGCGCCGTTCAGCAGAGCCTCATTCTCGATGTAGCCGTAGGGGATGTAGCAATAGCCCTTGTCACCAAATTTGCGGCCCCATGAGTTACGTACCACGAAGAGGCGTGCCTCGTCATTGTAACCGCAGATGACCATGGCATGATTACCAGACTGGTCATGCTGGATCTCATTCTCGCTTGGAATCCGGATAAAGCCCTTCCGGGGATTGAAGGAGTTGTAAATCCTCAGGGAGATGGCCACAGGATATCCTTCGGCAACAGCCGATTTGATATGGTGCAGATCCTTCTTCACATTCTTGGCCACAACTACCTTTCTCATCTGTGCATCATCAATAGCCTCAATCGGAGGCTCCTTGGACAGATTCTCCGGATTATACGGGAAAAGGCTTTCAAGGCAGACACCATCCATCTTCAAGGTCTGTACAATGTCATACAGAGAACTTCCAGAATCAATGCGGGAAGCGCCTTCCTTTTTGCGGGCATTGTAATAAACAAACTGCTCGCTCAAGTCAATTTCCGGTTGTCTATTCTTCTTCAAGATATACTCGAAGATGCTCACCAGCGCAAAAGCCGAGCAAGCGCCCATTTCTCCCTGATCCTTAATGGCAGAGAAGTCCTTGCGCAGGTCGATGGAAGGCGCAACGGTAGACATCGGGGAGTATTCCTCCTCCAGGTCAATCTCCTGAGTGTCGCCCTGCAGCTTATAGGTGTGCCCCTCAAAGACAAACCCCTCATTGGTCAGCCTCTTAAAGCTTTCCTTGTGGTCTTGCCTCTGAACATCAAGTCCCTCAAGCTCAATCGTCTTCTGTCGGATGTAGTTGGTGGATTCACGCATCGTCACCTTGGTCGCCTTCAAATCATCCAAAAGTGCGCTGGCGGTACGGATGGATTCGGCGTTCTGGGACAAGGCTGCATATTCATGAATCCTTTCGACCTCAGGGTCTTTAATCTGTTTCTCCTCCTGGGTATCCGGGTCAACAATCGTGATGGTGCCAGCCTCCATGGCGCAGATGGCGTTGTGAGCATCCACAAAGAGGTCCAGGACTTCACGGCTACAATCATCAATTACCAGCTGCCGCTTGTTGAACATATAGCCGGTCAGAAGGTCGTCGTCTTCACCCAGCAACTGGGCCAACGTCGCTTTCTTCTCGGGAAGGGAGAGATCCGGATTCACAATATAGGACTGGAACTCCTGGGTCAGCCTGTCAATCTCTGCCTTCAAGGCAGGACCAATCTGGCTGATGATTTCAGTATGGTCCAGATTGTTGTTGAGGCGGGGGGCAACCTCCTTGTCGTAGAACTTGGAGAAAATGTTCACGTTCTGGCTCAGCAGACCCTGAACGATCTGTGACACTTTGTTCACCTCAACCTCAGTCTGGGAAACATTCTCACGGTCCAGAATGTGGGCGTAGGCGCGATGAAGCAGGTACTGAACAAAGTAGTACTTGTCGAAGCTCAGAACGGAAAGACCCAGTGCGTGCAGCGGTCGATTCGGATCTTGCGCTGCCGGCTGATACATCTCCGGATAGTGCTTTACGGACAAAAGCGCATACTCGCCGACAATCCGCACAAAGGAATCCTCGTCCAGTGCCAGCGCAGTGCCGTCAGAGTTGCAGTTCTGCAGCATTACCAGGGAACCCAGTTTAGTGTACTTCTTCCTGGCTCCAAGAATCTCTTCCAGTACCTCTTTCGAAGTCTTTGCATACGCCGTGTACTTCACCGTAAGGTTTTCGTCCTTCTTCTCAAAGAGGAAAGCCGTATCATAGGGAAGGAGGAAAAGGTCCACATTGTAGCTCTGGGGCAGCGCGTCAATGGCGGCGAGGAATTCCTCAACCACAGACCAGTATTCTTTCAGATAGAGCGGCACATAAACACACAGGTTCATCGTAGAGCTGTCTCCCGGACGGTTGATGGTAATGCTCTTATCATACAAAGTCCGGAAGAAACCCTTCAGATAGTCCTGTCGATTGCCGGGAAGGACCTTATAGGGGCTTCCCAGCTGCACATCGAACATCTCGTCAATGCCGGCTACGAATACGCTTTCGTCGGCTTTCACAGGCTCAGCGCCCTGAAAACAGGCCTCAACGGAAGGATTCAGTTCGGGGAACAGGAACGCCTTGAAATAGTCATTCAATTCTGCATCCCCGTACTTTATTACGTATTGTTTAATGTCCTTCAACATGGACGCAGCGTCTGCGCCCAGCATGATGTGCGATGTGTGCCTCATGTATTTTACAGCTGCTTAACGTGTGTTAACTCACTGGTAATCAGTTCGCGAATCTTCTCGAAGCCTTTCTTCTTCACCTCTTCCTTGGTCATCTTGATCTGGGAGAACTTATCATAGTAGTTCGCCTTCACATCATCGATGACAGCCTTGATGGCAGTGGCGCCCTTGCTCACGGCAAGGTTATCCAGGAACTCGTTGAACTCCTTGCGAACAGAAGTCTTGTACTGACGGAACTGGTCAAAGGCCTCGTCACGGTATTCACCCAGCTTCACCCAGAAGTCATCCAGCGCGTCGCCGTGCTCCTGGCTCTTGAAGTAGTAAGCACCGTCCTCATTCTTCACCAGGCCGAAGATTAGACCCTTCACCCAGAGGTCGAGCAGATCTTCATCCGTAGCCTTCTTAGGCTTGATGCTGAATTCTTCACGCTGCATACGGGTTTCAAGTGCATAGTCATAGTGGCAGTCCACACTGCACTGCTCGTACTCCTTCTGGTACTCGGGGAGGGCAGCAATAGTATAAGCCGGGACAACGCCAATCTGACGATAGATGATGATGCGGTCATTCACGCCGATGCTGGCGAAGTCCACATCCATTGTACCGGTAAGTTTGCTCTTGAAATAATCGTTCTTGTAAAGACGGTTATTCTGTTTATTGGGCACACCCACGAAGAAGCTGTCCTGAGGACGCTCCTTGGGCATATGGCCACGATAGTCGTAGCGGAACAGAGGCATGGCCTTCTCGATGGCGATGCGGGTGATGCGGTCAAATTCATCGGCGGGCATCTTGTCCAGGATATCATCGATACCGGTCTCTCTCCAGTTGCGGGCAGTGTGCAGACGCTTGGTGTATTTCAGGATCTGCTCTTCAATTTCCTCGTTGGAAAGCTCTGTAAAGCCATAAAGCTTACCCTCCAGGCGGAGTCCCTTCACGAATTCGGGAATCTGGATCTCGTCAGCCACAATAGCGACGGAATTGATGGAGTTCTGGGCCAGGTCAATCTGGAAGGTGGCGGGAGCTTTACCCACATTGTTCTGGATACGAGCCAGCTGAGTAGCCAGGTTGCGGCTTACGGAAAGCATGCTTTCAGAGATGAGGTTAACCTTACGGTTGGCCTCGGCAAGGACACCCTTCAGATTGTTGAAGATGGTGATAGCGGCAGTCCTGCGGATGATTTCCAGCTTGCAGGTGCAAAGTGCGCGGCAGGCGTCGCTCACATCATTGGCCAGATCGTCCAGCTTGCCTTTCTTCTTGAAGAACTTGCCATCATATTCGCTAAGGTCCGCGCAGGTGGTATCCAGAGCAGACTGGAGCATGGGCTCGCGGGAGAGGAAATCCTCCTTCTCCTTGGTCATTTCTTCCAGGAAGATGTCAATCTGGTCCTCGATGGCCTCCAGAACATTCTTCACGGTGGAGATACCGCACTCCTGGTTGATATGCTCGATAATGAGCTTCCGCAGTTCAGTACGTACGCGGGTGGTGAGGTCGTTAATCTTCTTGTTAACATCCTCATCCTTGATGCGGTTGATGGCCAGGTTCTGTTCCACTTCCGGCTTGGGGTTGCCATAATCGTTGACAGTCAGCTCATACTTGGGCATTTTGTCGCAGATGTAGTCAATCACGTGGTCATAGTTGTTGTTCTCACGGATATTGACGTTCGGGCTGTCAATCCAGTTATTGGCAATCAGGTTGGCATCCTGGCAGCTGTTGAAGAAGCGGTCGATGAGGTTCTTGGCAGCCTTGATGGCGTAGATGTCACTCAGGTCCTGACCGCGGTAGATAATCTCGCAGACACCCATACCGGCAGCCCAAGCCTTCTTGTTTTCGATATCCATCGAGCCCTCGCGGATATTCTTCTCAATATTGTCGCTCACACTGGCCGATGCAGAGGAAAGCTCACCGGCGGAAGTCACCAGCGCGAGGCTGATCATTTCAGCCAGCTCATCTACGTGCGTGTAAGTATCGCCACGGTCATTCTTATTGTCGATGAAAATCACCGAGTTGAAAGGACGGTCCTTGATTTCATAGGAGCCCTTCAGATACTCAAGCTTGATGGGCTTGCTGCCGATGCCCATGTGCATCAGGTAGTCCAGGTCCTCGATGGCGCCGAAGGCATTCGGGGCAACTTTGGCCATACCAGCGTGGGACATATGCTTGAACACGTCCGGAAGAACGGCATAACCCGTCAGTTTGCACTGAGGAGCCCTGTCACGGAGCAGATATGCCATATTCACGAAGGTTCCGCAGCCGGTGCCACCGCAAACGGAGAATACCATGTGAATCTCCGTGTTATTACCCAGAAGCTCATACTTGTCGTTGTTGATGATATGAGCGTTGGTAATCTGGGCCAACACAGTATCAACCTTACGGCAGAGATCGGCGTAATTGATTGTGAAAGCAAAACGGCCATTCGTCCTTACCTGACCGGCACCCAGTTCCATAGAGGTAAGGGCATACAAATTCTCTTCAGGAATCCAGGAAAAAGCCTCCTTGTTCTCGTCATAGTAGGGGCGTGCCTTCTTCACCAGGATGGGCATTTGCTCCTTGGGATCAAGCGTAACAGGCTCACCCTTGACAGAAGGAAGAGACTTTTTGTATGCGCCACCATCGGTATCAATCCCCAGGAACCCTATCATAGGGGGAACTTCGCCATAAGTATCAATGAACATCTTCTTGGTGTGAAGAAGAGCGTTCATGCCGGTACCGCCGAGTCCGACGTACAGACAGCGTTTAATCTTTGTTGCCATAGTTGATTATGAAATTTTAATTTTTGTCTTCTTGCTGGTTGTCATATTCTGGATGGTGTACTCCTGGTTCTTCTTCAGAACACGGGCGTCAGCCATGAAATCCTTCGGACAGCGCAGTCTCACGCTGTTCTTGTCCTTCGGCTCAATTACCACCGGACTGGTCCAGAGCTCGTTCACCTCATAGAGGATCTTGCCGGCGAAAACCTTGTCGAAGAAGCCCTGCTTGGGCAGTTTGTTAGTCAGAATCATCTTCCTGTAACCACGTACGCGCTTGAGGCTATTATAAGGAACAGGATCTTGGATCTGGACCTTTCCAACACGGAACGTAGGGAAGAAGATCGCCTTCAAAACCAGTAGCCATACCAGCAGTGCTGCCACCAGCAGGATCGTGGTAAGCAGGGAGCCCTCGGCCAGCGGGTTCATTACCTTGTGCTTTTCAGCCTCAACATCCATCAAAGAGGCATTGTCTGCATTGTAGGTGTCAGGGTCCATATCGTTGATGCGCTCCAGGCCGCCGTCATCCACGGCGCGGAAGAACCAGTGATGAACCTTGTTCTCAGCATCGTTGTTGAAAACGATACCCACCTTCAGCTGCTCGGTACCGGGCTGCACGTCAATGATGTTGTTGGGGCACTTGTTTCCATCAACAAAGACCTCCATCTCGTTCTCCATCACCGGCAGCATCTTACCGGAGTCCGTCTTCTTGAACAGGCCCAGGCGCAGCGGCTTCTCCATATAGTTCTTGGCATCCTCGTTGAAATCAAATGCCAGAGTCTTATACAGCGTGTCGGGAACGTGCTTCTTCCAGAGGAACTTATCGTAGTAGTTATCCTTACCCCAGCGGGCAGGAGCATTGGGATCTTCAGCCTTCTTACCGCAGGAGACCAAAAGCATCAGAGGGCAGAGGACTGCCAGAATGAGGAATCTCTTAGAGCACATGGAACTTTACGGTTTTTTCGGGTTTGTTAATCATCTCTACGGCGGTCGGGCTCTCAAGGATGCGCGTCATCAGATAAGGGAGTTCATCCATGCCTTCGGCCGGTTCTGCCTGGAGGAATGCTTTCTCGTTCTCATCACGAGGAAGAGTGTCCATCATTTCCTGCTGGCTCATCAGATACTTGGCCTTCACGGTCACAGTGTAACTCTCAGTCAATTCAACAACCTCATCCACCTGGATGTAGGAATTCTCATAGGAATAAACGTGAACCTTATAGCCGGCCTGCAGCGTACCGCTGCCATTATGGGCAAACTTGATGGTGAGTTCTTCGCCATAATCCTCGCGGACATTGAACGCGATGGTCTGCTGGGCAGTGAGCATCAGCAGAGAAACATTCGTTCCTCCCAGTTCAGCCACATCAATCGCATCAAAGTGGCAGGGATTGATTCTCTCCAGGACCGTCTTGCCGGCTGCAGCTTGGTCGGTGAGCATGATGTAGAAGCCATAGGCATCCTTCTGTTGGGCAATCTGGCACCAGCGGGCCAGCAAATCCTCATATTCCTTCTGATGTTCATCAGGAATACCGTCGGTCATCAGCTTCAAGATGTCCACCTTGTCTGCACTTAGCACGTTCTTTACCACATAGTCCAGCGGCTCATACAGACAAGTCATCGTGGTCATCTTTCCGCCGAAACTAAACAGCGGAATCTTGTAAGCCTTAATCTTGCCGATAAGTTTGGCTTTTCCAGCAGCAGTGGCATATTCACGCCATTCATCCAGTGCCTTGTGCTGGAAGGGAATCACGACGATTTCTGTACGGTCGTCGCTTATCTGCTGGATATCGGTAATGATGGCCTCCTTGACCTGTTCCCAGATATCGGGACAGCCAGCGACCTTGCCCTGCATGGAAAGCGTCACATCCCAAAGATAGGTCTGACGCACATCCTTTACGTTTCCACTCTGGGCAAATGCCATCGTGAAGCTTGCCAGGGCAGCGAGGGTCAGCAGTACTCTTTTCATCATCTATTGGTTACGTTAATGCTCTTAAACTTACAAATTTACATTTTTTCAGCTAAAAACTGCATAAAAATCGACTATGCGTCAATTTTAGACAGTCGTTTCTCCCATTCTTCGATTATAGTATACGGGCTGTACAGCTCAAAAACGCCGTTATAATATGTAATTTTCTTTCCCTCGCTGATGCGTTGGGCAAGGAATGACTCGGCACCATATTTATCTGCAAGATGCTCAATGTACTGGCGGCGGCTTTCCTTCAAAGCCTTGAAATGTTCAATGGACGCAATAAGCACTTCTTTCTCAGCAGTCTTCAGATGAGCCTTAGAGTAAATCTTAATCAGACGGTCAAACGGCGCAGGCATGTAATACTTTTCGAACAACAGTTGCTCATAGCAGTAGCACGCCTTCTCCAACTGGCCTTCTGCTTCAAACTTCTCTGCTGCTTCAAGAACGCTCCGGAAGTGTTGCTGCAGTTTATATACCGGCTCAAGGTCACGTTTGAATGAAAGGAAATCATTCTGGACACGTTCGCCAGTGGCCGACTGGTAGAAATCAAACTCGGGAATCCTGTGTCTGATAACAGATTCAAACACATCGCCCAAAACTTCTCTTCCCTCAAAGACAACGCGAGCCGTAGGGTATACAGCCTGAGGCTGCGTTCCAGTCAGCTTCTCAAGACGTTTAATGTATTCAAGCTCATCAGGGAATTTTTCCACTGCCAACTTGGTAATCCTCAACTCATTTACCTTATCGTGTTTCTTGCTGTACAGAACCATCAGCCGCTTATAGGCATGGTGTGCGGGATACCCAATCTTGACGTTCTCTTCATAGGTGGCGATGGCCTCGTCAATTTTACCATCCTTTTCCTGCTGTATACCAAGGTTATTGAGGTATGTCGTCTGACCAAGATCTTCTATGGGTAACGACCTTTTTGGCTGGGCATCTGTCACACCAGGGGTATACAGTGCTGCTATACGGCCAGCGTTCTCAACAACCGGCACACCGGCATCCTGTATCTCCTCCTTGGGCGCAGTAACAGTAGCAGGCCCGATAATGGGGCTGTTCTTTCCCTCTTTTTGGGGAAATACACCCCTGTTTTTGTCGTTTTCTCCAGGTATGGCAAAGGGAAGGATAGTCGAGAGTACACCGGTAACAGAAGCCTTTATGCGGGAGGGGAATTCACGCATAGCTTCCAGAGGATCGATATACTGCATCCCCAGGAGAGAGAAAGCTTCTCTGTCAAAGAATACGGAATAAACGTAATCGTCATCCGCCATGCCACTCGCCTTGTTAATGCGCTGGGTAAAGCCATTGATTTGGATGTAATCGATGGCCGAATTGACATTGAAAAGCCTTCCTGCGACATAGAAAGCCAGCCCACAGACACATTTCACATAGTCAAGCTGAATCTCCTTCATCGTTTTCAGCTTGAACGAGACATTGCCAGAAGGGAGATATACTGCCTTATCATTTGGAATTTCCTCCACTTCCGGCAGATCCAGTGACACATATAATGCACCGTATTGGAGATCCAGGTAGAAGGCCATCCCTGAGTCGCCGGGGATGTCTTCATTGATACTCTTCGATTCTGCTTTCAGAGCATCCAGAATCTCATCTACATTACGGGAAAGGTAAGCCTCAAGGGGTTTCTTCTCCTCCAGGTACTCATGCAGATACTCGGCATCCTTGAACTTCTTTTCCCGTTCCTGCTCAGCGTTGAAATCATCCCTCCTGCGCTCCCATTCAGTAAGCTTCTGGTCATATACAATCGGAGTGTTCTCTTCAACGTATTTTGCCCTTTCTGGCTTGTTCTTCCACCAGAAGAAATGCCGGATTTTCTCCTCGGCCTCAACCGTCAGTTGTCTTTGAATCTCGGCCTTATCAGGAGCCTCTTCAGTAAAGACTAACGGGGTATAGTGCTTCTGACTGATTCGGGTCAACGCCATGTTAACCTCAGATTCAGTCTTGAGTGTCGGCGTTTTCTTGTATAGCTCCGTAAATGCCTCGGTATCAGCATTGACCTCTTCATAGGTCATCCTTGTAACCTCAGCCAGTTTGTCTTTGTAATAAGGAAGTGACTTGGTCTTGCGGATTAAGCGCTGGATAGTTGCGTCATCCGTAATTGGGTAGCCAAGACTGTCGGTAAAAGAGAAGGTCAGGTTTCCCTTACGGTCCATATGCATATTAACGCCATAATCTTCACGATAAGAAGACCGGCTTCTGGATACAGAGGAACCAGTATCCAAAAGTCCTGCGGTGTAGGACGGTTTGGAAGATGAAGACGATGACCCAATCTTTTGGCGGCTGTAAATACCAGTCCCAGGGATACCTGTACTCAGGTAGGTTCCCTTGGGGCCTACTGTTACCTTAGCACCTTTCGGTCCAATCGATGTGCTGATGCCGCTTTTGCTCAGGTTAATCGATATTCCCGGAGCTATCTTGATTCTCTTTTTATATGACCAGGCCATTATAGTAAGTTATATATATGGTATTTCAGTCAGATTTTACAAATTTAATAATAATTACAAATAAGTGTGTGTCTTTGGTACCTTTAAGTGAGTGATTAGTATATTAATTAATAGAAATAAAAGTCCGTCTCTGGTAAATTGAGACGGGCTTTTATTATAAGATTACAGTATAGTTTTATTTATGTATTCTATGATACCTTCAACGTGCAGCGCAACGATTGCCTTCTTCCCTTCCTCTGACTCCAAGAACTCCAGGCTGAGCTGGTTATCCATAAAACCATTCTCCGTCAAGACTGCTGCGCAGTAGGTATATTTCAGGACATAGAACGGCGCCTCGAAGTCCGGATCACCGTCGGTGAAGTCCTTCCTGAGGTAATGTCCCTTCAGGTGCCGCTCTGCCGCCCGGTAGAGGCAATCGGCCAACTTGTCGCTCGCGCTGTGGCCGTAGTAAGTGTAGGCGCACCAGCCGGTAGCATTCAGCCACTTCTTCCCGTTGCCGGCAGCGTTGACGTGGATACTCACAAGGAAGGTGTCGGAGACCGGCCGGCCAATCTGGCAGGTAATCCGGTTCGCGCGGCGGGCGCGTTCCTCCAGGGAGATGTCTTCTTCTTCAGGGACCAGCAATTCGGCATCGTAGCCGCGCAGTTGAAGATGCTCAACCACGGCTGCAGCAATCTCACGGTTGTACTTGTACTCCCGGAAACGTCCGTCCGGAGAGCGTTTGCCAGGGGTATTGACCCCGTGGCCATTGTCAATCAATATTTTCATAATCGTTATGCGTTTTCTGGTGGAATAATTGAAACAATTTCGAGGTCAAGGTCCTCGATGAGGGCCGCTACTTCGGGTAGCGATTCTGGGGAGAAGAAGCGCTCAAGGTCTTTGTTCCGTTCCGGAACGGGTGGAACAGGAAAGGGCTCAGGATGAAAGGGAGATGCCCGTACGGGGCCGGGCATGACGCTGTAGTGTCGCAGGAGCCAGTCGGCGATGTCAATCTGGGCGGCGCGGTCTTCCGGGGTTCCTTCTTTCTCCAGGATATCGGAGAAGGTGACGGAGAGAAAGGGCTTCTTGGCGAAGGCTTCCTGCCAGGAGGTGTAGGCGTCGATGTCAGGAAATACCAAGACCTTGCGGCCTTTGAGAACGTCCAGGCGGTCTCCGAGCTGGGTCTTGCCGCCGGTGGCCAGCCAGACAAACTTGGGACAGAAGGCGCTGCAGATGACGGCGGTCTTTTCGGCCTCGACTAGACAGACGAGGGCATCGGGGTGCCGGGCCAAGAGGTGCTCGCCGAAGAGGCACTGCCGGACAGTCCAGCTCTCCGGCAGGAGGCCTTTTTTCTTGAGGCGGGCGTGAACCCAGTCCACGGGGATGCCGGTGTCTTTGATGCGGTGGCCGGTGACGGGGTTGTACTGGATAATCTTGCCGGTGCGAATGCGGCCCTGGAGGTCGATCTGGTAGAAGATGGCGGCGCCGTCCCGGGTGACTCCCAGGAGGTAGCGGTCCACGAGCATCTGGACGGTGTCGGCGTCGAAGGTGCGGTAGAGGAAGGCGAGGAAGTTGCTGACGGGGGTGAGACGAACGGTCTTCTGGACGATGTCTTCCGGGAGGACGTCGATGCGGACAGGTTCGCTGTTCCGTTTCTGTTCCAGCCAGGCGGGGGGCTGCCTCCAGTCCTGGGGCTTCGCTTCCGGATGCTGCTGGAAGTACTGGTGCGGGGTGAGGTGGTAGCCGCAGCTGGACTCGTGGTCGCATCGACCTACTGTTTTGTCGATAAGCTGGTCTGCATCATCTACATAGGGGGTGAAGCAGTGGGGCCTTTCGCACTGGGGACAGCTGAGCCTGGATGCTTTTCCGGCGTATTTGGCAAGGTGATAGCGGTATTCCATGGTCAGTCGTCTTTGTAGGGGAGATTAAGCTGGGGCTGTTCCACCCGTTCCGGAACGGAACAGTCTTCAGGCGCATCCGGCGAGGGGGCGTTGGGGTTCGGAACAAAGCCGCGTTCGTGAGCCTTGCGCAGTTTGCGGTGGACCGTGGTGGGCGGAAAGCCGGTGATGTCGGCAATCTGGCGGACGGTTTTCTGCTGGTATTCCAGGTCGATGAGCTCCTGCAGGTCTTCGGCTTCGGTGAGTTCGTTCTTTGGGCGGAGGTGGTCGGCTTCTTTGACGTAGTCCTGGAAGACGAACTGGGTGTAGCCCTGGACCTGTTGCAGGCGGTAGAGGATGACGTTGTCAGAGTCGTACTGGAAGGCTCCGGTGCGGACTTTGACCTGCTTGACGTAGCGGAGGAGGTTGTCTTTGGCGGAGCGGCCGATGGCGATGCCGGCGTCGAAGAAGTTCATCAGTTTGGCGCTGCCGGCCAGGTCGTTCTGGGTCATTGGGGTGCGGGGCTCGCGTTTGGGCGAGTGGCCGACGATGACGAGAGTGAGGCGGTACTTGCGCTTGAGGGCGAGGATCTTCTTCATGAAAGCTCCGGCGGATTCACCTTTCTCGGAGTCATTGAGGAGGAAGGTGATATTGTCCACGAAGATGTGGCGGATGCCTTTTTCTTCTGCGGCGGCGGCCATGCTGTCCAGGATGGCTTGCTCCAGGCCGGTGTCCACGATGTCGTCGGGGCGGAGTTCGGCCCTGTAGAGGTTGTCGGGAAAGCGGTGGATGATGCGGGTGTCTTTCTCGACGTAACGCATCTGGAACTGTTTGGTGGACAGCTCGCAGTCGATGTAGAGAACTTTTTCTTCGCGAGCGACATCTTCGGCCAGCTGCGTGCAGAAGATGGATTTGCCGGTGTTGGAGGCGGCGATGACCACGGTGCATTCGTGCTCGACAATGAGGCCGTGGAAGTACGTCTTGGGATCGGGTGCGGCGAGGCCGTCGTCCACCCAGTCGTTGGCGGACTTGATGGCCATGATGCCTACCTTGTCCGGGGCCCTCCTGGCTTTTTCGGCTTCTGCTCCGATGGCACTGAGGGGGTCACGCATATTACTTCCTCCCGTTCTTTTCGTCAAACAACTGGAGGGCGAGGTCGAGGTCGGTGACGATCTTGCGACCGCGTTGCTTTACGGCAGGTGCGAGGACGCCGTCTTTGAGTTTCTGGGCGGTCTTGTGGGAGACGCCCAGGGCACGTTCGATGCCGACGATGCCGTAGATATAGCGCTTGGCGGCGGGGGCGTCGGAATCGCCGTCGGCCTTTCCTTTAAGGCTGGCAGGAAGGGATGTTTTGATGAATTCTTCCAGGTGGGTGAAGAATTCGCCCTCTGTGAGTGCGTAGAGGGGCCGCGTTGATTCAATAAGGCTCATGATGGTGGTTGCTTTATTGGTTTTGGAGCGCCGTGGGGTTTACCGGGTGGAGTCCGGAACCCCTCTGCGCTACGCGGGTAGCCTCCACTGCATCCGCGCTTTGTTCAGGGGCAAAGTTTGGAATTTGCGGGCATAAAAAAGGCCACCTGTCGGCTTATTGTCTAGCGATAGGCGGCGTGGATTAGGCTTATTGCCGTTTCTATTCGGCTGTGGCGGAGAGGCCGTCGGCAACGAATAGGTTGGCGATTTGTTGAACGATTGTTGTCTTGGTCTTGGCGAGGGTGACGTAGGAACTAAGTGAGCTTACGCCGATGAGCTGGCTGAGGCACTGGTGAGTGACGCCAGGGCAGTTGTGGACGATGATTTTGGATGCCCAGCCGGCGTGGTAGTTGGTGGTGCCTTCCTTATGGGTCCAGCGATAGTTGCGATCCAGGTATCCGGCTTTTTGGAGGGCATCGAGGTAGGGTTCGGCTGTCAGGAGGTTGTCGGGGAGGGAGGATTTCTTAGTTTCTTTCGGCTGCGGGGACTTGTCGGCATCAGGCTTCTGGGGCTTGTAGTCTTTGAAGCTGCCCTTGTAGGCTACGACTTCTTCGGCCGTGAGTTTGTGGGCATGGGATGTCAGGACGGCGATGACGCTGTCTATGTTGTCTCTTCGGAGGAGTTTGGTGCGGTTGTAGTCGCTGTTGTCGTCGTGGATGAAGTCGATGATGTCCAGGCCGATGGTGAGGAAATGGTAGTCCAGGGCGGCAAGGCCACGGTCGATGATGGCGCGGATGGGTGCGTCGAAGGGGTCCCGGCATTCGATGGGGATTCGGCTGAGGCGGCGTCTAAGCTGGGAGATTTTTCGGAAGAAGGCGAGGAGGTCTTTCGTGGTGTCCGGCATGGTGGCGCTAGCAGTGATTTCGTCCACTTTCTCCATCATGTCGTCAAAGGAAATTTGGTTGCAGTCTTCTTCTGGGGAGCCTACGTTGGCGTGAATTCGGCTAGCAATCTGCTCTTGAGTCAATTGTGCATACTGGTCTGATGTCAGGTCGTCGAGGATGACCTGGCTGGCTCCTTCGAACCAGGAACAGACTGGTCGGAGCTCGCATTTGACGCACGCGTCGATGACTTGGTTGGCAAGTGTTATTATTCTGATCATGGGTACTAGGCGGTTGGGAATACAAATTTAATGAATTCTTTGTGAGGTTGGATACGGTGTCTGCGGGGAGAGAGGAGGATCGGTGAGGCGAATGGGGATTGGTGGTTGTGTGGCTGCGAAAAAATGTTGAAAATTTTTTTCCGGTTTTGGATACGGCAGGAAATGCCGTGCTACTGTGCTATACTTGAAGCGTTTCTTTGGCTTATGTTGTATAATTTATTGTATTGCAATTGATAAGATTATTGATTATATTCGCGTAAGACAAGGTACTTAAACTATGATAGCGCTTCCTTCCATTGCTTTCGGGGGTTTCTCCGGTTCGGCCAAGGGTGTTACGGCTCGCCAGGTCGGCGGTCGTAGCATCCTTTCGCTGAAATGCTACCCGACCGGGGTCACGACCGGAGCGCAGCTGGCCAGGCGGGCTTCCCTGAAGAAGATATCCAAGAGTTGGGTCGCGCTCACGAATGAGCAGCGTCAGGATTGGGACCGGCTGGCGGAGCACGCCACCGGCGCTTCGTCGCTTGGTCAGAAGGCCGAGCTGTCCGGTATGAACCTGTATGTGCGGTTGAACGCAAACCGTGTGATGGCCGGAGAAACGATTGTTGCCGATGCTCCGATGGGGCAGGTGGCCGTGCCGAATGTGAGCTATGAATCGGTCATAGTGACGCCGCAGCTGGTCATCTTCGGAGGCATCAAGCACGAGTCTGCACCGTTCAAACTGGTTGTGAAGATGTCCGGGAGCCAGTCTTCCGGCATCACCAACGGC
>OCTW011302365.1_pt1 | contig 27209 bp, 19 predicted proteins | sample 1539671 | NCBI WGS metagenome assembly OCTW01 (sample SAMN02144230, study PRJEB22623) | gut metagenome | biome: sheep rumen | host: Ovis aries | place: New Zealand | reverse complement strand
GTTAACTGCTAACTGCTAACTGCTAACTGCTAACTGCTAACTGCTAACTGCTAACTGCTAACTGCTAACTGCTAACTGCTAATTATCTAAAGTGAGCAGCGTTAGCTGCGAACAAATCCGTTTGTAAAAACAATCAGGTCTGTCATGAGCACGAAATTCCTCGATAAACTAGTCGAACTCGAACGCCATTACGATGATATCTGCCACCGTCTGGGTGATCCCGATGTCGTCGAAAATCCCGAAAAATACAACGCCTACGCCAAAGAACGCGCCGATATGGAGCCGATCGTCACGGCCTACCAGTCCCTCAAGGCAGCCGAGGGCGATCTGGAAGCCGCCCGGGAACTTCTTTCCGAGGATGACGAGGAGATGCGCGCGATGGCTAAAGAAGAAATTGCGCGGCTTGAGCCGGAGATCGTTGCAAAACGCGATGAACTCCAGATCATGATGCTGCCCAAAGATCCTATGGACAGCCGCAACATCATCCTCGAAATCCGCGCAGGAACCGGCGGAGATGAAGCAAGCCTCTTTTCGGGCGACCTCTTTAATATGTATTCGCGCTATGCCGCCAAAATGAAATGGAACGTCGAAATCATCTCCGAAAGTGAAGGCACTTTTGGCGGGTACAAAGAAGTCGTCGCGATGATCAGCGGCCTCGACGTGTATGCCTATATGAAATTCGAAGCGGGAACTCACCGTGTACAGCGCGTGCCCGTCACCGAAAGTCAGGGCCGCATCCACACTTCGGCATGCACCGTTGCGATCTTGCCCGAAGCTCAGGACGTCGATATCAAGATCAACGAGAGTGACCTGCGCATCGACATCTATCGCTCGAGTGGTGCCGGAGGGCAGCACGTCAACAAGACTTCATCGGCCATTCGAATTACGCATATTCCCACGGGATTGGTCGTCACATGCCAGGATGAGCGATCCCAGCATAAGAACAAAGACAAGGCCATGAAAGTTCTCAAGAGCCGTCTTTACGATATGCAGCAGTCCAAGCTGGATGGCGAGCGTGCCGATGTCCGCAAGAATATGGTCGGGTCGGGAGATCGGTCGGAGCGCATTCGTACTTATAATTATCCCCAGAATCGAATCACCGATCACCGCATCGGCTTGACCGTCTATAATCTCGATACGGTCGTCGAAACCGGCGCTCTCGAGGAAATCATCAATGCGCTCAAGACTGCAGAACATCTTGAGAAGCTGAATAATGAAGAGAATAATGGATAATGGATAATGGATAATGGATAATGGATAATGGATAATTGATAATTGATCAATTGATAATGGATAATTGGTAATTGGTAATTGGTAATTGGTAATTGATAATTGATAATTGATAATGGATAATTGGTAATGGATAATTGATAATTGGTAATGGATAGGCTTCGCCTATGCGCTGTTGGCGCATACGGCTTTGCAGCGCCGCTATTGCTGTTCGCAATACGCGGCGCTTTTTTTTGGGGTAGTATCGGTGGCCTCGCTGGGATGCATGGGGGCGTTGCGGGGGGCACCCCCGCATCGGGGGTAGGCGCGTATCGCGCAGCGATAGCGCCGTAGGGGGCTTGGCCCCCACAAGATAAAAAACAGTGATGAAACATGGCTCAATACAAATTGTCTACAACTTGAAACAGCTTTATGAAACTGCTAGATATGTGGGTTTTAGAAGAACATGGCGCCGAGTCGTGTCTTATTCATGAGAGGAATGGAGTTACAATATGAGCAAAAGAGTTTATCTGGCTGCATTGTTGGGCGTGCTTGCATGTTATGGTTGTAGCGACGATTCGAGCGGAAGTTCGAGTGGTTCGCAGGTGGCAGGCAAGGGCTGTACGAGCGGATCTCAATGTCCATCGGGGGTTTGCCTCGAAAATGGCAACTGTGCCGCGCTCGTCGGTGAAGGTGCTGATTGCAATGATGAAAAACTCTGCAAATCGGGGTTGGTATGTAATGGTGGCAAATGTGAGGTCGATTCGTCCGGCCTTGGGAATAAGCCGGAATGTAGTGAGGACTCGGAATGCGGCGAAGACAAGGTCTGTAAAAATGGCAAATGCAAAAGCGCCAGTAATCCCAATGCATGTGAATCGGATAGCGATTGCGGGGTGGCAGAAGAATGTGTGAGTGGCGAATGCAAGATTGCCGAAGTCTCCCATGATGAGTGTCAATCGGATGCCGATTGTGTCGACCCAGAGCATCCCGAATCTCTCAATACGACCTGCATGCCGAATGGGGTATGCGGTCATTATGTGAATGTCGGCGACGCTTGCGACGATTATGAAGCCTACTGCCAGGAAGGTAGTATGTGCCTGGCTGTGTGTATCGAACAACTCCCAGAAAATTCTCCCTGTGATGAAAATGATCTCCTCCATGTGTGCAATCAGGACGAAGGGCTGATGTGTGCGGACAGCGTTTGCCGCAAGCCCAGATATGACATCAAAGCCGGTGATTTATGTAATGATTCCTATCTGTTTTGTGAGGCAGGGATGACCTGCAAGGATACCAAATGTATTTATCTGCAGGCCGAAGATGCCGATTGTGATGAATCGACGCACAAGATCTGCAACACTGGGATGATCTGCAAGGGCGGCAAGTGCACGCCAATTGGCGATCCCTGCTCCAAGACAAGCGACTGCACCGAGAAAGACTCGTTCTGCTGCCAGAGTGAGTTGTGCGGTGCCAAGGGGTATTGCATTCCCTACGACAATACCGTGACGCACGATGAATCCTGCCGCTTTAAAACCAAACCCGGTATTTTTGAGGCTCAGGTGCAATGCCGATGGCAGCCCGATGATGGTATAGAAGCGGGCTCAAAGAATGTCGAAATGCCACCACTGGTTGGGCCATTTGGGAACAAAGATGGGTTGAAAAATATCGTCGCCTTTTACTCTTATAGCCCAACTGTCATCCGATTTATCAATCCAGAAAATTGTAAAACCCTCGAATCTATAAAAACTGCCCAGGCTGGTCGTTGGTCAAACTATCCGGCGGCTGCAGATCTGGATGGGGATGGCTTGTTTGAATTTATCACAACAGATTCGAACGGCAGAGCCGCTGCCTATAAATGGAATGCTTCAAAACAGGCGCACGAATTATGGTGGACGGCGTCAGTTTCATCCGGTGGTCCCATTATGGTTTATGACCTGAACAATGATGGCGTTCCCGAAGTCATCGGCGGTACAAGTGTCGTCAACGGACAGACTGGAGCCACCATTTTCGCCGGTTCCGGTGGTTCCTCTAACACGTTTGCTATCGGATTGTTCGATCATGATTCCAAAGGACATGCCTCGTTGCTCAAGAATGATGGCGTGTTCAAGTGGGATGATGCAGGCAAAAAATGGGTGAAAACACTCAGCTTCTCTGGTGGTGGCCATGTCGCTTATGCTGATTTTGGTACACCAGGCGACAAACCCGAGAATTTCGACTTCACCAAACTGGATGGTTATCCCGAATATGTGCTCTCTGGCGGTAGCAAACTCGTCATGTATGCTTCCCACAAAAAAGCAGATGGTACGCTCGAAGCTCAGCAAATCATGAATGTGACCGGATATACGACTGGTGGACCGGTGACCATCGGCGACTTTAATAACGATGGTCTCCCCGAAGTTGGTATTGCATCCTCCGGTCTGTTTGGCGTGTATGATCCCAAATGCAAACAATATGAAGCCGGAAAATGTGCAGGTAAAAACGTCCTTTGGGAACGATGGAGTCAGGATAACTCATCCGGTGCAACGGGGTCTTCCCTGTTCGACTTCGATGGTGACGGGCAGAGCGAGGCTGTTTATGCCGACGAATGCTTTACCCGCGTCTACGATGGTAAAACGGGCAAGGTGCTATTTAGTGCTCGCAGAAGCTCTGGTACATCCGTCGAGGCACCTGTTATCGCTGATATCGACGGTGACGGCAGTGCCGAAATCCTGATGGGATCAGATGGCTATCAACCATGTCATAACGACCAAGGGCAAAAAGTCGCATGGAATGCTCCTGGCAATAATGCGGTCGATCCCATTCACGAAGGCATCCGCTGTGAAGATGATGAGGACTGCCCGACTTCTAAGAACTGCGATAAAACCATTGGTTTCTGCCTCTGTACTGCTGATACAGATTGCAATACCCAATATATTAAAAATGCAAAAGGAGAAGATATCCTCCTTCAGCAGTATATTTGTACTGAACCCATCCATGCAGACATAGGATTCATGGTGGATGCAGACAATAGCGGAAAGAGGAAAAAGGTTAAAGATTTCGGTGCCCGTCCGGATGGATATAAAGGCGAATACAAAGTTTGCCGCGCAACTCGTAAATATCCTGACATTGGTGTTTCTGATCTAATGATTTTCCGCGACCGTCTCGACCGCTGGGTTTCTTCGCGCAATATTTGGAACCAGCACGCCTATAATATCATTAATATTGATGACTCTGGCAAGGTTCCAACGGCTGCCAAATGGCTCATGAACTGGCTCGCCAAGCGAACAGATAAAATTAATGGAACCGAGGCTCTCAGACCACTCTATAACAATTACCGCCTGAACAGCCAAGGACAGTACGGTGCAGGCATGGCACCCGATATTACCGGACGCTTCAAAGCCGGTGAGATCTGCGGTACCAAGAAAGACAGCGAGGGTAATCAGGTTCTCGGCCCGGATGGTCAACCCATCCACATCATCAGCGGTCAGCTCTGTAACCGAGGTACCAAACCCGTCGCACAAAAACTCCCCGCAACGTTCTTCTATTATGATGAAACTGCACCGGATCATCGCGGCAAAGCCATCTGCACATCCTATACGATAGATACAGTCGATGTCGGCGAATGCGGTATGGTCGGCTGCGAAGTCTCCGAAGAAGAATTCAAGCAACTCGAAGGCAAAACAGTTCTCATGGTTTCGAACCTCGACGAATATGGCTTTGCAAGTACCGTCGAATGCAATACCGACAACAATACCGACACCATCGTCATCGATACGTGCGCCGCAGAAATTGAGATTGTCAATTAATCCTAGGATTGGAACACGTGCTATCCGGCTTGCGCCGGATACGCACGGTGAAAGCATCTATTCGGCTTGCGCCGAATACGATGCTTTTTTCTTGACGATGTTGAACCTGCGTGGATATCCCACATTCCACATGGTCTAGTAATCCCCAAATTTGCCATGCGGGGCACAATGATATAACGTGTACTTGCGTTTTTTTATGCGCGCCATAGGGAGGTGACATGCGCAGGATACGTCGTTCTACCAAGAGAAATTGGATTACACTTGCCGCTTTTTTGGGCATCATCGGTATTTGGGCAATTTGTCAGGCCACGGGGATTTTTTATACCGAAGATAGATTTTTGCCATTGGCTTCTGCCTATGCGCAGGAAACAGCAGAAGCACCCAAAGTGATGCAAAACACGCCGACGCACGTCGATTCAGGGGTGCAGTTCGATTTGTCGGATATCGTATGGGAAGGTTCGACGGCGTATGTGAATCTGCCTGATGGCCGGCGAGCAAAATTGTCGCTCGACAAGGAAATACAGGAAAGCGCCGAAAATAGTCTGAATGAACATCCTGTCCCTTATGGCGGTGCAGTGGCCATCGAATCCAATACCGGTCGTATTCTGGCCATTGTGTCTGCTTCGACGGCACGTCCAAAAGTGGATCACTATGCCACCAAAGCACTTGCGCCTTCGGCATCCGTTTTTAAACTCATTACGGCGGCCGCGTTGCTCGAAAAGGGCAGTGTCGATCCGCAGGCACGCGTGTGTTATTCGGGAGGAGCGAGCATGCTCACCGAATCAGATGTGCGCGGTAACCCGCAGACAGACAATACCTGTGCGACATTGGAACAGGCGATTGGACACTCGATCAATGCCGTTATGGCACGGTTGGCCTATCAGAATCTGGGTAAAGAAGATCTCGAACGCATTGCACTCAAATTTGCGTTTAACCGCGAACTGCCTACAGAATTCTTAACCGACGTCAGCACTGCAGAATTCGTCGATGATGATATTGAACGCGCCAAAAGTGCTGCCGGTTTCTGGCATGTCAATCTTAGCCCGATGCATGGCGCACTGATTGCGGCAGCCATCGGGAACCATGGCATCATGATGACCCCCACTATCATTGATGAAATTACCGATGCTTCCGGAAATGTCGTTTATACAGCGCATCCTCGGCCATGGCTCGTAGTCATGTCCGCAGAAAACGCCGATACACTGGCCAGACTCGGCGAAAATACGACGCGCGAGGGCACTGCACGTAGGGTATTTTCCGGGCGAAAAGGATGGCGCAGCGGCGTCCGTGTCGGCGGTAAAACAGGAACACTCTCTAACAAAAGACCGCTCTATGTTTTTAATTGGTTCGTGGGCTGGGGCGATGATCCAAAAGGAAATCTGGCTGTCGGAGCACTCGTCGTCAATACCGAAAAATGGTGGATCAAAGGTACACATGTCGCTGCCCGCATGATGGGAACGTATTTTAAGCAATGAACCGTTAGCAGTTAGCAATTAGCAATTAGCAATTAGCAATTAGCAATTAGCAATTAGCAATTAGCAATTAGCAATTAGCAATTAATGAGTTCTCATATTTATTCCTAAAGAATCTAAATTTTTAGCTTTAGAGGAAGAAAACTAGAGTTATGTATCCCAATTGCTCATTGCTCACTGCTCATTTGAACATCATTCACTAATAGCTTCAAACTTATCCTTCGGGATTGCATCCCAATTGCTCACAGCTCATTGCTCACTGCTCATTTGAACACCATCCACCATTAGCTTTAGACTTCACCTTTAGTTTTGCAGATTCAATTCCGCATTCCGCATTCCGCATTCCGAATTACAACAGGGTATCGTTATGTCAGAGAATTCATCCGTGCCACCCGAAAACAGAGAACAGCACCTTTTGGGAACTGCAAGCTCGGCGTTTTCCAAGGATGATGCATCCTTTGAGGGGAGACAACCTAAATCTGATTCTGGCAAACATGCGTATGATGATTCAGATGCCAGCATGACGGATTCCCAAATAAAGCAGGATTCTGTAGATGAAATGAACGAGGGTGTGTGGCATACAGGCGGTACAGCTGTGGATTATGAGGTATATCAGGATCCTCAAGAATCAGGACAGGAATCCTCCGACCTCACGCCTCAGTATGATCACATGAATGCGGAGGAACTCAACAGTGCGTACCTGAATGCCTGGCGCGAACTCGTCGTGTATTTATGTGCCTTGTATGCACGCCGCTACCCTGAACGATGTCTGGTAACCGCACAGGAACAGGATGACATGCCCATTGCCAGTTCTCAGCTGGCGCGTGCGCTTTATGATGATGACATGTTCTTTAGCAGTACACGTCTGACCGAAGAGAACGATTTCTTTTCACGTCAGGGTATACCCGAACATGATGAAATCATGTCATTTCTCGTATCCCATTCGGAGATGATGTCGCGCATACGCAATGCTGCCGAATCTGCTCATAAGGAACTCGTCATCGAACGCATTCGAATGGCGTTTGATTTGCGTCACGAAGAAATGATGCTTCTCATGGCGGTGGCACTTGGGGCTATGGATAATTCGGTTTATCGGGCTATGGCCTTTGCCTACGGCAATGCAACCGCAAAGAAATTCCGTGCATCGTTCATTTGTGAGCTTGTTGGATTTAATCGCGAAGCTGTACAGCACAATATGGAACTGTTGAGCGATCGTGGACAGCTTATCCGGATGCGGCTCATTATCCCCGAGCGTTCGTATGGTTTTTCGGGTCTTTTGCCGCGAGCGTTTGCAGAATTGGCTGTCGATCAACGCGTACTCGATGCGTTGCAGAATGCCAACCTTACGGCCAATCTGTCGCCCCACATGCACCTGTATGATCAGGCCCAGCGGCGGCAAAGTCTCGTGCTCTCGAAAGAATTCATGCGTCAGTTAAAACTGCTCATCGCACAACCAAGAGCACGCATTCTCCTGACTGGCGCGGCTCACTCGGGAAGACGGACGGCCGCTTGTTCCTTTGCCAAATCAGTCCTCAAGAAAAATGTCATTGCCGTCGATTTCGTCTCCGAAATTGAAACACTCGAAGAGAATGATATCGAGAACCATTTTTGCAATTACCTGCGGGAAGCGCTGCTGCTCGATGCCGTTTTGCTCTTTAGATTTGACGGATTAAAATCTGGATCTTTTGCAGAAAAGAAGCTCGATAACCTGCAGCCACCACTCTCGAGACATGTCGAATATTTCCCGGGAACCCTCATCATTACGAGCGAAAAAAGCAGCCCGATCATTTCGAGATTGTTCAACAGTCCCGTCGAATGCCACATCAATCTGCCCACCCCCGCAGAACAATACCGCGTTTGGAATGAGTCACTCGCCGGAATCTTCGATGACAAAGAACTGGAACGCATTGCTTCGTCATTCTCGAATAACTACCAGCTTACGGTTGGACAGATATTACAGACTGTACGCCGCAGTCTCGATGCACATGACTTGAGATGCGAGGTCGATCCCGAATCAAAACTCGAATCTCACCACATACTCGAAGAGATCCGCCAGTGCTTTAGCCATGATCTCGATACACTTGCCGATGTCATTCTATCTAATGTGCCGATTGAACGCGTCATTCTGCCAGAAGCGACATCCAAGACCATCAAGGAAATCCTCGACTTTGCCAGATACCAGAGGGTTGTTCTCGACGATTGGGGCTATCGCAAATGCAGTGCATACGGCAACTCGCTGTCCATTTTGTTCACGGGCCCGCCAGGAACCGGTAAAACCCTGCTCGCAACTGCCATGGCTCACGAACTGGGTAAAATTCTCTATCGCGTCGATCTGTCGAGAATCGTCGATAAATATGTCGGCGAGACGGAAAAAAATCTCGCTAAAATCTTTGACGAAGCTGCCAAAGCACAGGCAATTCTGCTCTTTGATGAAGCGGACTCGCTCTTTGCCAAGCGTACCGACGTCAAATCATCGAACGATCGATATGCCAATCTCGAAGTCAATTTCCTCATCCAAAAACTCGAATCCTATCAGGGAATCAGCATTTTGACGACAAACCTGCAGTCGAGCATCGACGAGGCTTTTAAACGACGTCTGCGCTATATTGTGGACTTTAAGGAACCCAATATGGAAGAACGTATCCAGTTGTGGAAAGCCCTCATCGCACCGAACACCCCCCTCAAGGATGACATTAACTGGCGCATTCTGTCGGAAAATTTCGAACTATCGGGCGGTCATATCCGCAATGCCACACTCAATGCCTCCATTCGCGCAGCAGCCAAAGGCGAAGCACTCGGCATGCAATACTTGCTAGAAGCGGCAATTGCAGAAACACAAAAACTCGGAAAACTCGTCAAACTTAGCGACAAAATCCTGCTCATTCTGGATGAGTATGGTGTTGAGATATTGTAGGTAGATGATAGTCGTTAGGGGATAGTTATTCACTATTCACTATTCACTCACCCTCATCATTCATAGACTTGAGTTTCAGACCATAACCTTAGGCGTTATCACCAAATTCTGTATGGTGGATTGCGCATTGCGAATTAAAAACGTATTCCTTTTAGCTTCTGATTAAAACCTTATGCACGATTTAATGCATTATGCATTATTAAGGAGTCACCCATGGAAAAAATCATTTTCGGCAAAACACTCATGCTCGATACAGCCCCGGTTCATGTAGCTCCGGGCGGCTCAATCTTATACAAAATGAGCGGCAATGCTTCGATAATTGCAGAATTGCTCCTGGCGCTGCGCGAAGAGATTGCCTATGGAATGATGGATGTTTCGGTCGTTTCGGAAACGGATAAGACTGTCGAAGTTGCCATTTATATGGGAAAAGCGGACGTCGACGTTTTTCTTGGGATGCTCCCCGCCGACATGGCTCTCGCAGAAGATGAGCTTGCAGAAGACGCCGTGATGACAGGCCTTTCGATGCGCGCAAGAAACATGGTGCTGGATGAAATCGCGAAGCACGTCAATCAAAAATAGATTCATAATCTGATGTGCAATGTGCAATTGGGATGGTAATAATGCATAATGCATAATGCATAATGCATAATTGGAATGCAAAACACAACAATACCTCTAAAGCTAATAAAAACTTCATTCTTGAGAATAAATCTGGGAACTCATTGCTCATTGCTCATTGCGCATTCATTCCGATCCGGGCGCGCCTACGGCACACCCGGCTATATTTTACGAATGAAACGCCTTCCAGGCGTGTCGATTTATTGGAGAATTGTCATTCAATTGCTAATTGCTAATTGCTAATTGCTAATTGCTAATTGCTAATTGCTAATTGCACATTGTAAAGCGTATAATCTTTCGGGCATTTTTTTTACTCATGCCGTACCCAATCAATAAGGAAATTTTATGCCTGAAATAATCATTAAAAGTCATGCGGAAATTGATGCTATGCGCCGTGCTTGCCGTTTGGCAGCACAGACACTCGAAGAAGCCGCAAAGCTCGTCAAACCCGGTGAAAATACACTCGCCATTGATGATTTTGTCTATGAATATACGCTGAAACACCATGCGAAACCGGCACCATTGCACTACCAGGGGTATCCCAAATCCTGTTGTATTTCGATCAATGAGGTCATTTGCCACGGTATCCCCAACAAAAAGACGGTTCTCAAAGACGGTGACATCGTAAACATCGATATCACTTCGATCTTGGATGGCTGGCATGGGGACTGCTCGGCCACATTTTATGTGGGCAAACCCTCTCCGGATGCCGTCAATTTGGTCGAAACGACGCGTCGCTGCCTCGAAATTGGCATCGAACAAGTCCGCCCTGGTGCGCGCCTCGGTGACATCGGTGGTTCCATCCAGGAATTCGCCGAAGGACGCGGTTTTTCTGTCGTCCGCGATTATGTCGGGCATGGCATTGGACGGGAATTTCACGAAAATCTTCAAATTGCACACTATGGCCGAAAAGGCCATGGGCTACGCCTCGTCGAAGGCATGACATTTACCATCGAACCCATGATCAATCAGGGTACATGGCGCATGCGCATTCTCGATGACGGCTGGACCTCGGTGACGCTTGACAAAAAATGGTCGGCTCAGTTTGAGCATACCCTCGTTGTGACCAAAGATGGCTGCGAAGTGCTGACGAAATTCAGTGGCCCACTCGCCAATTCTGTAACACCTGCAGACTTCAAATTTTAATGTGTAATTCGTAATTCGTAATTCGTAATTGTGTTTGCCCCCCAACGATCACTCTAAAGCTAAAAACAACTTCAACGCTTTAGAGATAACGTTGAGAATGCATAAATAATTACGCATTACGCATTACGCATTACGAATTCATAACAATACCCGTGAAACCAACCTCCTCGAACGTCCCACCCGAATCTGAAGCTCGCATACGAGCTGCATTGCCATGTACGTGGCATGCTTTTTTTGCGCGTTTTCCGCACCTGAGAGATGTACAGAAAACCGCGATTTTGCCAATTTTACATGGTGAATCCATCATTGTGAATGCTCCGACGGCCTCCGGTAAAACTGAGGCCATCGTCGCTCCCGTGGTTGAGCGTTACCTTAAAAATCGCATTCGAAATCAGGTCTCTGCCACACAGACTGACAAGCCTTTGGCATCATCCAAAAAAGGCAAAGCCGGTCATGTGGATATTGGCGTCGGCCCTGCAATTTTGATGGTTGCTCCGACAAAGGCACTCTGCAATGATCTTTACCGTAGACTGTCTAAACCAGTACAAAATGTCGGGCTCGAAATTGCCGTTCGAACGGGGGATGCGCCTAACTTTAATGCCGAAAAACCACCCGCTTTCGTCGTCACTACGCCCGAATCACTCGATTCTCTCATCGCGCGTAAACCCGCTTCATTGATCTATCTGCAATCTATTATTATCGATGAAATCCACCTGATCTATGCCAATGGAAGAGGTGATCAGCTCCAATGTCTGTTGTCACGCCTCAAACTTTTAAATAAAAATAAGGTACAGATTTGTGCATCGAGTGCAACAGTGCCTGAAATAGAGCAAATTGCACACAACTTCCTGGGCGATGACGGAAAAATGATTGCCTGTACGAGCGGTACTCGCGAAATTGTTGCAAACATCATGAACATCGCGGATGATCCTCAGCTTGCGATGGATGAGACCGTCAAAATTATCGAGTCTATGCTGCTCGAATCGCCCACGCGCAAGCTCATTGCTTTTTGCAATTCCCGTTCGAATGTCGAAAATATTGTCCATGGCCTGCGAAGGAACCCTCGCATAGCATCGCTCGTTTTTGCACATCATGGGAGTTTGTCGAAAGAAGAACGTCTGCGAACAGAAAAACAATTCCTGATGGCACGCAATGCCGCTTGTGTGGCGACCAGTACGCTCGAGCTTGGCATCGACATCGGAGACGTCGATCGCATTGTGCTCTTGGGGCCTCCACCCGATGTATCTTCGCTCATTCAGCGCATTGGCCGTGGCAGCCGCTTGCTCAATTACTCTCAGGTTTGCTGTCTCGCCAATTCGGTTTTCAACGCACACAGATTTATGCATCTCGTCGAATGCGCACGTCTGGAAATGCTCTTTCCCGATCCGGTGACTTTCAGACCTACGACGATTGTTCAACAGGCGCTTTCGATTTGCCTGCAAAATCCTGACTGCTGGATCGGAAAAAAGGCACTCTACGATCGTCTGCCACAGGCGGCACATGATGTCTTTTCGCTCGAGGATTGTGGCGATGTACTCGAAAGTATGACGCTCGGTGGCATGTTCCGTAAAGTCGAACGCGGACGATATGTACCGGAAGCCAAAACACAGTTTCTGTTCAATCGCGGATATATGCATTCCATGATTGCAGATCGACCCGAAACGGATGTTGTCGATGCCGTTACCGGCAGGACACTCGGAAGTGTTTACCTCAAACAATCCAGCAAAAATGCCATCCAGACGGGAACCGGCGTCTCACTTACGCTCGCAGGAAATGCCCATACCGTCTCGTATATGAAGGATCAAAAACTCTTCGTAAAACGCGGCTCCGAATCTTCTGAACTTGGCTTCCTGGCACTCGAACCGCCACGCTATTCCTTAGGATTGGCGCGTAGTTTCGCCAAATACATGCATATTCCGGATAACGCTTTTTATATCAAATGCGTGCCCGCAACACTCGATGTCGTTTCTGAGTTCAATCCCAAATTCGGCGATTTGCTTTGTCCCGAAGTTGCTCTGTCCCAACAGGATGTACCGCCTGGATCGGAATATCTCGTCATTCATTTTATGGGCACCATCGGGAGCATGCTATTGCAGCATTTCTTCGAAAAACAGGGATATGCCTTAAAAAAAGCTTCTCGGACGCCGTTCTTCCTGCGTCTGACTGCAAAACCCGCACTGACTGCATTCCCAGACGAAGAAACGCTCTTTACGCAGTTTCAAATGTATGTGCATGCAAATGTTTCGTCGTTTGCCAAACTTCTTCAGCCTGGACCATGGCTAAACCTCATTCCTGAAACATTCGTTTTGAGATGGCTGCTTCATTCTATTGACATTAAAGCTTATGCCAGAACTTTGGCTAATCTTCCCATCTATTTGATATGACATCCTCTGATTCTCCTGATAAATTATCACATATTCTTGCCGATATTTTTGATACTGCATTGCTGGTTCATGAACAGCTTGAAAAAACAGGCATTAACCCACTCGTCGAATTCGAGCGCTGCCTCTTGCCGGGAAATAGGCGCCTAAGTGATGAAGATCGTGCACGAATTCTTTGGAATCTGCTCGTCTTTACACAGCCGAGGATCGCTTCTCAAAGACAATTTCAAAACCTTCTCAATGCCAAATTGCCGAATACCGAATCGGCCATTATCGTGCGACAGATCATCTGTTCCCCACCACGCGCGTGGAGCTATCGAAAATCGTATCAGCGCGGCTTTGCACATACACTCGCTGGACCCAATGCGCACAATGAAATTTCTGTCAATGGATGCCTGAATACTTTTGGTACACCAGAGGAGGCGGATCACCTCTATGTCATTGGATGGACCATTACATTCGAAGACGAAATTTACCTCGTGTGTGCCGATACCCTGACACAAAAACAAGTCTACGATATTGAGGGAATTAAACCATTCCCGCTTCAGGTACATGATGATGATTTCTGGGAAGAATCCATGATCGCCATCATTCAGAAAATATACGAAGCATTCCCGACGTTTTCGATCTCACCATTGCAAGACATCGAATATACCGATTATGCGCCCGAACGCATGGTCGCACGACTTGGACAGATATTGGCCTGCTCCACACAAATCGTCAAAACACCGCTTCAGGTCACGGTGGCACTTCAATCTCCCGAAAAAATACTCGCTGCTGTGCAACAGATGATCAAAGAAAAACCCGGCGAATCCGAAACATTTATCCGGAAATTGCGACTCCGACTTCTCGAATCTGTCGGCTGCGATGAAAATGGCAATATGCCACGTGCCCACGCTTCACTTCTGGCTGCCGATCCCATTGCACTTTTGCTGCTGCCAGATTCGCATCCCGTCTTTCAAAAACTGAATCCGCGCGACCCCATTAAGCTGGCGCTTCAATTCGAAGAAACACAAGAGACTTCCGATATTTCCGATGCTTTTGAGGTCTATCAGCATGAAAGACGATGGCTTGCCGCCTTCCCGTGCTGCGATTTCGCCTGCGAAGAACATGCTTCCAAGTTCGGTTTTCCTGTCGATTCTATCCGAGCTGTTTTCGATCCGAGACTTTTCGAAACACAGCTGCCGATCGCTCCGCAAGGTGAGTTCTTACGCCAGATTCAACGAAAATACGGCTATTATTCATCTACGGATCAGAATTATTCATTTGGCGTGTTACTCAACGCGGCGGGGGCGGTTTACGGAAATTTGGGCAAAAATACTGCCGACTTTGTGCAATGGCTGATGAATTGTTGTGAACGCTGGCGTTATTGTCTGAGCCATATCGAACCCGATACCGCCAAACGTACACTCAATCAGGATAACCAAAAGTTGCTTCATAAAGGTCTGAAAGAGCTTTCGGCAATGTTTAAAAAGAAATCCTGAACGCTGCTATTGGGCCTTTGGCCCAATACGCATCGCGAAGCGCCGCTATGGTCACGACCATACGCGGCGCTTTATTTGGGGGGGGGGCAGGGCTGTCGAGTTCTAAAAATAGTTGACATTGAGGATAAGTGCAGGAAACGGGATAATTGCATTATAATCGCCCTGAAGGGGCGAAATATTACAGCCCGGGGTGAGCCCGAAGGGAGTAACCCCGGGAAAAGGGATTTCATCCATAAAATCACCCTGAAGGGGTGAAACAAAAAATACAAGAAAAAATAGAATGCGACGGCCCTGGAAGGATGAGGTGTGCAATGTTGTCATAAGAATGATAATATTCAAAGGTGCTTGAATGCACATGGCACAATTCGGATTTAGCTCAAAAATTGTATGACAGATTTTAAAAGACAGGAAACTTCTCCAAGACAAACCGCTAACCCAATGGATAAGTCTGCTTATGAAGAACTGCTCGAACAAACAATAATATATAGAAAAAAGTATTTGGCTGAATTAAAATTACATTATTCCAATAGAAGTAATGCATTATTAATAAAGATCGATAAGAAATATTGTCGGGTATTCAGAATCTTTTCACTAGCCTTATGCTCTCTTTTCATAGGTTTGTTTATACCTGTCCTATTTCTCCTTTCTGGAAGCAGTCATCCAGTCTTGTCTGGATTATCGTATGGCGCTCCCTTTTTTTTGATACCAGTCTCAGTCTTTGGGTTGTATAAAACACATAAAATAAAAAAGGATATCAAAGCAATCGTTTTGAAATTGAAAAATAATTCCCAAAAGGGAAAGGCTATTGCACAAATTGATTCTGAATACAGAGACAACTTAGAAAAGCTGATTCTACTCCATAAAAATGGAGCCGCCCAGGAGAGGATGCAAACTTCAGAACAGAGAATTGTTGCAGCACAGGTAACTCCCGAATATATATATGTTGTCGATGAAAACACTGCTACGGATAAATATAAAACGATAGACTTATACAATGCAACGACAGACTTATACACAAAATCGGCAGAACAGGAATGTGATAATGCTGAAAATAAACCAAAACTACAGAGCGCCGATAACAAAGTAAGCATCAAAACTAAAACGGAATCCCGAAAAGATACATCCATTGCTGAAAAATTAGTGAATTCTGATAAGCCTCTTGCACATCAGAATGGTAATCCTCAAAACTCCCAGAGTGAAAAGAAAGAACCACGCGCGGGGTCTGTCGAATGGTACCAGAAAAACGCAGAACAGGGAGACATTGAGGCTCAAATGCAGCTCGCCAAGATGTATGAATGCGGAGATAAGGTCGCCCAAAACGAGGGTGAAGCTTTCAAATGGTATACAAAAGCTGCAAAACAGGGCAATGTGGATGCACAATATAAACTGGGCTGTATGTATCGCAATGGCAATGGCGTCGAAGTCAATAAGAAAAAGGCCATTTATTGGTATGAATTAGCTACATCCAAGGGGCACGCAAAGGCACCATACTATCTGGGATATATGTATGATGTTGGCGAAGGCGTAGCCATAAATAAGCTTGAGGCTGCCAACTACTATCGGCTTGCAAAAAAAAATGGCATCAAAGCAGCACATCTTCACCTGGGGGCGATAGATGAGGATAAGGGGAAATGTGGCCAGGATAAGGATAAAACGGTCAAATTATATCAAATTGATGTCCCTCCAGGGAGCCATAATTCCCCTATAAAACTTGGATTTCTGTATTCACAGTGGAAAGACAACGAACCCGATGATTTTACACTGAAGCAAGAGGCTGCGTTACAGGGAGATGTACAAGCACAATTTGAACTGGGCAATATGTATTTAAAAGGCCAGGGTATTCCGCAAAACATCATTAAAGCACAGCAATGGTTTGAAAAAGCCGCCGAACAAGGTTTACCGGCCGCACAATTTAACCTTGGTCTGATATATGAATTAGGAAGTGGTACTTCCATGGATTTAGAAAAAGCAGTTTGGTGGTACACCAAAGCCGCAGAGCAAGGGGATGCCGATGCACAGTTTGCACTCTCTATTTGTTATGGGCACGGTAAAGGTGTTCAACGGGATAAAAAGGAGGCCATAAAATGGTGTACCAGAGCGGCAGAACAAGGAAATTATAATGCAAGTAGATGTCTCAAAGAGCTAGGGATATCAAAACCAAGTCAGTCACCATACAGCAAGACTAAAAAAACAAGAACTAATCGATAGTTACTGCTTAGCTGGAGCAGATCATTGGCGATATTGTTACAGAAGATGCAAAACCGCAACAGTAGGTATGCCTAGAATGCGATGATTCTGGGGGATGGTTCAGCACTTTAAAAGGTTTGTTGGGGCGTTGCGGGGGTTACCCCGCAGCGGGGGTAGGCGCGTATCGCATACGCCGAAATGTATTTCATTTCGCGTATGCGATAGCGCCGCAGGGGGCCACTGCCCCCTGTTACAAAATTAAATACCATCCTCCGTAGGATGTTTTTTGAGGAAAATCGCGGTTATCACCATGAAAATGATGCCCAAACCAAAACACACGCCCCAAAATCCGATAGGATGCACGCCTGTCATCAGCTCATACAAGGGAATCATCCCGAGCAGGTAGGCAATCGCAGCCGGGATTTTGGCAAACCCCATATAGGTCGCTTTGCGGTTGGCTGGCGCATGGATGGCGATATATTCGAACATTTTAATGGTATAGAGAAAACCGCCCAATGTCACAAGCAGCAAAGCCGTCAGGTTAACGATGATATTGCCGCTCAGGCCTGTGAGCAGACCGCCAAGACTTATCGCTGCCATGCTGCACAACAATGCATTTTGGCGTTTGAATTTCGAAGAGAACCATGCCAGAGGAATAATGCAAAAAGGACCCAAAAAACCGATTAGAGCAACAAGTATAATGTTCGATGAATGAGCTAAAACGAGCGACTCGCTTACCGCTTGGTACAATCCTGTATTATGCGCATTGAGCTGTGCCTCTACAAAAGAGAATAATCCCAATATGCACAGGAACGTGAACAACGACTTCAATACCGGTGATTTTTTCTCTTTTTGTTCCGTGCTGGCATCTATATTTGCCTGAACACGAGATTGGGTGCAGGTTGCTGATATGAGAAGATTGAGAAAAGTCACGGCTGCGGCAATATAGATGGGAATCGCAAAAGTATTGCCCCCAATGCCAATATCCACCGAAAGGGGCCCCAGAAATGAGCCCAAATTGACACTCAACAGGGCGATGCCAAGGCCGACGCTCAGATTTTGGGGCGTCAGATTCTGCACGATTCGCCCATACGTTGTGGGGAAGAATAAGGCAGACCCGAGGCCGATACATACGCTGGCAATCATGGCGAGCGTGAAATGTCCGGATGACAGAGTTGGCGTCAGGCAGAGCAGCACAAAACCAATCAGATCCAGTCCCAATGCGCTCATCATGGCTTTCCGTGGGCCGATGGCATCGCTCAGCCTTCCCAAAACAATGGGCAAAAATACGGTGAGTATCGTCAGGACTGTAAAAAACAATTTCTCGTTGGAACTTGTCAGTCCTAAACCACCGTATTCAACTGGTCCGAACAATACGAGTATAAAAGCTGTGCGAGCTGCATAATAGGCAAAACGCTCCAGGAATAGCTGGATGTTTGCAATGACAAAAGATTTGTCCATTTGGGGTACTCTATGAGGATAGGTAGACATAAGCCTAAAAAAGGCGTTTACATACAGAGTGTACCTGTTTATCGCTCATGAGAGTATAAAAAAAGGCACGTTCAATGCATGAACATGCCTTTTGGGAACTAGTCTAACTCACCTTCATCATCGTCGTCGCGCTGAATGGGTTTTGCCGGTTTGCGGGGGCGTGGATGGTAATAGCCGCGTTCGCGCTGTTCTTCATTCTGTTTGCACTCAATGCACTGGCGCGCAGCGGGGCGGGCGAGTAATCGTTTAAATCCGATTTCTTCACCACAGGATTCGCAATATCCAAAGTCTTCGGAGTCAACCCAGCGAGCGGCTTCATCGAGTTTTTTAAGAAGGCGGACATCGCGTGAACGGAGGCGCTCCATGGTCATCGCAATACCTTCGGAGTTGGCAATATCTGCTTCGTCGCCTCGAACTTCGGGTTCGTAGCCCTCGTCTGCAGGCTCATTGAGCTTTTTGAGAATCTCCTGACGCTGATTCTCGATGGACTGTTTAATTTCAGCAAGTTGCTCTGGTGTAAGATACATAGACGATTCCTTACTTGTTATTTGCAACTATATTGTTAATAAAACTCCCCCTACAACAAGAACTTCCCTATCGGAAAATTTCCGGGCGATGATTTTATTTGGATACCGACGAAATTGTCAAGATGTTTTTTGTACTAGTCTACCGCACATGCAGACCAGTCTGCATTGCAGCGGTTTGTGTTGTTTTTTGAATTACATTTCGTGAGCTTGTACTTTCTTGTTGCAGTATTTGTTTGTACTTCGACCTGGAATGAAGTTCTTACATAAGTCTTGGAATCATAGGCATCTATGCAGAATTGATTGCCGAGTGCGTTTTGATGGTCACTTCCAGAACATACATACTGCAAGCTCCCCTTGGACGTGCATTGGGTTTCTTTAAACTTCTTTCCTTTGTTGGCCAGCTCGATATTAAAAGGTTCTTCTTTTGTATCATAATAGGACATAAAGATGCCATTCTGAGGCGCTTCGGCAACATCATCGGCACACCTTGTGCGATTACTGTTGCAGCCATAGGTGCAACTTTTCATTTCCGAACTGGAGCAGTCATCTGTCAAACAAAACCACGAAAAACTACCTAACATTATACCACTATCTATAAAAATTAAACTGTCATGACATCCAAAGTACAAGGGATAAGATATAAACCCTCTTGCATCCTGGATGTTACCATCATTGTAATAATGTTTATATAATTTAAGTAAAGACTGTTCATCTGTACTTATATTACCAGTATGTATGTTTGCGTTTGTATGTATTTCAAAATCAGTTTGTTTTTCATTAACGCCATTAAAAATGAATACTTTGTTATATTCCGGTATATCTTCCACCCATTCGTCATTGGCACACAGCTTTATCTTTTTCTCCGTCTCATCCCATGTGTAATAGCCATTTTCACAATTCTCATTTTGTTTTGATGCCACACAAACGTCGGAGATAGTTTTCCCCGTAGACGTCTCCTCTTTACAAATCTGGCAACTTTCATCTGTCACAGATTGCCACAGGCCATCCTCACAGTGCAAGAGTTCGGGGGTACCCGCTGCGGACATCTTACATTGATAGGTATGGTTGAGGCATTCACCGCATTGATTGTTCATTGTGTCGCATGAATTATTATATTGACAAAGCGAAGTTGTATCAGGTTTGCCATTTGCACACACGATACGTCCATGCTCATCTACTGTATTTTCACAATGTGGTTCGCATGGCATATCTACACACTCAATAGTAGATTCGTCGTTTTTTACACACTGCTTGTTTTTATCGCAGGGGTCAGACTCCCATACGCCATCTTTACATATTTCCCGGTTCTCTTTACATCGATATGTCCCTGTAATGCATTTTGCCATAGGCTGACATGAAGTCTCCTGATCTTTTCCCGAAGTGCATTCCTCACCTTCTTTGCATGGCTCTGACACCCACACGCCATCTTTACATATTTCCCGGTTCTCATTACATCGATATGCACCTGAAATGCATTTGAGCGTATCGGTTTTATCTTTGCAATAGCCTTCCTGGGTATTGGCATCGATAACGCATCCGTATGGGCATGGCTTGAGATCCTTCCAAACCTTGTCTTTACATTGATAGATGTGGTAGGCTTCGTTTGCCGAATCGTATTCGCATTTGAATTTCTTTTCCTGGCAGGGGGGGCTGTCGACCGGTTCATCCAATTGGATTGCGCATGCGGTTTTTTCTGCATTACATCCGAGTTCACAAGTCATTTGGGGCGTCCACTCATTTCCGTCACACCAGAACTGTTCTTTATTGTTCAGACATATTGTTTTACCAGTCATTTCCGATGCGCAGCCATTATCTGACAATTCATATTCTTTGCATGCTGTATTATCTTCGTTACATGCTTTGGCGCTGCATTCAGAATGTCTTAACATGCCATTTCGGCAAGTCGTTAATTGTGCGACAGACTCCTTCTCTCTCATGATCTCTTCACATCGAGTTTGAAAGCCGTTGCATGGCAGGCATTCGCCATTTTCGCATCCATTGGCACATTCGTCCAGCGCATAAGCATTACCCGTCACGACGAGAATACCATTATCCGAAACCAGTTCACCGCAGATTGAATTACCATTGGCGTCTTTGCAGCACATCGGTTTGAGTGATGTTGGAGCACAGCTGTTTTTGTTAAGGCATGTGTTCGATTCACAAGGCTGTTTCTGCCAATCGCCATTCAGACAGATATGGAGCTCCCCGTCCACACAAAAAGATTTTCCTTCCTCACATTTGACGCAACGCTGATGAGCCGAATCACAAACAAACTCTTCGGGGCATGGGTATGGTTCGCCATCATCCTTAAAAAAGCAACTGCATCGATCCTTACCATTCTCCAGAATTTCATATATACCATTCGATGCTTCACAGGCATCGTGGTGCAATTTAATGTACCCGGCATAATCACTTTGACCGCACCCAGTGGCAAGACAGGCTGCCGCAAGAATGAATGTTCTAAAAATATATTCTTTGGTTTTCATGGCGCATTCTCTCTATTAAAAAATCATCAAAACAGAATCTTCATCTGCATGCCCATGGGAGACATGTGAATGGCAAGTTCTGAATCGGTTTGAATACGCGTGTAATAATATCCCATGATTCCAGCAACGGCACTGCCAATGACGGTCATCCCAATCCCCGTTCCTAGTAATACGGTGGAAGCGTATACTTCGGATTTGACTTCTGCCTTTGCTTTAAAGCTATCAAAAGAGATGGCGTCATTTGAATTGGCTGCAAGCAACCCCGCGCCGATGCCCGTCAGCACGATGCCAACTCCTGCCCCGGCAACCCCTGTCCACAAGCCTATCGCGTAATGTGATTTTTGTGCTGCCAGATCTTCTGTTACTTTGAGTTTTGTTTGCATATCCTGAACGCGAACAGTATCCATTTCTTTTCTTAGCTGCTCGTTTTCTGTTTTCATTTTTTTTATATTTTCGGGCGTAGCATCCGGGTGTTCCATTTCGTAACGGGTGTACCACATGCGTTCGAGCAGCTCTCCCCTGACCGCGAATTTTTCGGTCGAATTGGTTGCACGCTGAATATAGAAGAGCCCTTTGGCATCATCGCCCATCGCATGATAGATCTGAGCTATCGAAAAATTCAGTGCTGGCGAACGGCTGCAAATGTTGTTGAGAGCATCGGCGTTTTTAAGCGCATCTTCGTACTGCTTTGCCTTATAGTTTGCCATAAGACTGTTGAACTCATTGTTCCATCTCGGGGTTTTGTCAAGTGACATGCATGCGTCGTTCTCGGCATAAACCATTTGGGCCGAACAGGTGAACATACACACACAGCCCATCAATCCACAAATAAAGACTCCAATACGGGCAAATCGCTTTCCGGCTGGTTTCATTTGTTTGTCATATCCTTTATACTATTTTCCACGTTCATTGGGTGGAGAAAAAAACTACTTTGATCTTAAAGGAGTTTTTTTCACATTCAAGACTTGACAAGATGAAATTTCGTCGGCGTCTCGTTTGCCAGTGAGGGGACAGATTGGTATGGGCCATGACATGGACTATCATTCGGTGATGGCGCGGAGTTTCCAAGCAAAATAGGCCGAATCGATAGCGAGTATGAGTGGATTGTTGGGATCATCGAGGACGAAGATATCGTCGCCGCGATTGGTTTGGATATGGAGGGCATGGAGCAATCTGGGAATGCCCTGAATGGTGCATGGGAAGTTTTCCTCACCAATGAGTTCCCATCGCACAGTGGCATCATTTCTGACGAGTGTATCGACACTGAGCCAGCTTTTTCCTGTGCCTTTGAGTTCGCGATAAGCTTTTTTGGAGATCCACAATTCGCAGCGATTGTCGAAATCCGTGGACATGGGTTCCCACCATGGGTCTATGCTGCCGCAGTCATCTAACGAAGATAAGGTCTGTATGCCTTGCTCTGTGCCAATGACTTTTTGTTCGAGAGCGTAGGAAAAAGAAACGCCATTGAGCCACAGATCCCGGATGGTAATGATAAAATCCTCGCGAACTCTCGGCCTGAGTGGACTGACCACGGAATAACCCTCATAATCCAGGCGCAGACCGGGTTTGAGGTCAATCTGACTGCGTTCAAGCGAGGTTTCCTGGGCATAGGCTATGCCCCAAAACGGCACGAACAGACATAAAATAAACAGAATCAATGCGCAATTGGAATGGCGATACATGCTTCCCTCACTTTTTTTAAGGTGAGCATCGTTAGATGCGAACAAATCCGTTTGTAAAAAAATGGCCTGCGACTGCATCGTAACTCCATGATCACCTAACTAAATCATAGCAATTTAAAAGCGATTCAGGTACACAGAACGAGTGCAGATTTGCACCTGCTCTCATTTACTCTAAGGAACATTTGCATGCTATGAAAAAACTCGTTCTCGATTTAGATGAAACGCTCGTTTATTCGAGCATGGAACCGATGGGGCCGGATTCTGTCGAACTTTCGGCAGCTGGTTCTACATTTTATACAATGCTGCGTCCAGATGCCCGCGAGTTTTTAGAGCATGTCGCCAAAAAGTTTGAGTGTACCATCTGGTCTACCGGGATGCAGGCTTATCTCGAAAGCGTTTGGAATTATCTCAATATCGATGGTTTTACACTCTGGGGCCGCGATTACTGTAAACCGATAGAGACATCGGATGGCCGTGAACCTTTCGAAAAACCGCTCCGGCAAATTACTGAGGATTTGAGCGAAATCGTTCTCATAGACAATACGGCATCGATGTTTGCCAAATGTCCGCTCAATGGGATCCTGGTGCGAACATGGCGAGGAGATAAAAATGATACGGAACTGTCACATCTTCGGTATTATCTCGATTGGCTGCAAATTCAGGATTCTATGCAGCGGGATCACCAATCCTGGCGGCTCGAAACGCTTTGCCTGAGAACGAGGTGATTTGAATTAGCAATGTGCAATGTGCAATTGGAATGCAAAACTAAAGGGCGCCTCTGAAGCTAAAAAAACTTAACTTTCCAGGAATCAATTAGAGAACTCATTTATTGCTAATTGCTAATTGCTAATTAATAAAAGGGGGCATACTCGAATGACAAAACAATTCCTTATATGTTTGTTATCCCTCCTGATGTTTTCAGGTTGCCATATCAAAGGATCTCCGGAAGCTACAACTCCCGATGATACATCGACGGTCTTTGCGGTTTCGGACGAAATGCTTTCCAAGCCTACGACTGGACTGGCCCCCATTGAGGATGCTGGCAATATTTTAGGCAATGCCGGGTTTGAACAGGGGCTGTTTGGATGGCAGTGGCTCGACTGGTCGAAAGGGTGGGCACCGTTTGCGCTGTCGACCCAATATGCATACGAGGGAAAACAATCTCTTCATCTGCCCGTACTTTCGGCAGACAGGCGCCCGACAGTCGTCTGGGGAGGTGTGCAGGAAATTACACTGGCAGACGATATCCCGGAGTGTGTCGACGGCTATTACTATGTCGAGAACTGGACAGTAAAGGACTGGAAACAGTATCTGCAACTCGTCATCATTGATTTGTCGCATGATTTGGGGGCCAAACAGGGGAATTCTCAATTGAGGTATATCATCAGTGGCAGTAAGGAACCGCCTTTGTCGATCAGCAATGCCCAGTACCTCTTTATGGAAAAGGACCGCAGGGATGTTCCCGTGATTGGAAAGTGGACGCATTTTAGCGTGAATCCGAGAGCCGACTTTGAGCAGCATTGGAAATACCGACCAGGCAAAGATGCTACGCTGCGCGTCCTCTTTGAGGGAAGGTTCGATTACCATAAGAGTGACGAGCCTGCGCGCGGGGATGTGTACTTCGATAACCTCTATTTCGGGCCGAAGACGGCGACGAGATGTAGTGGAAATTGATAATTGATAATTGATAATTGATAATTGATAAAGACTGGTATTCTCAAATGCAATGTGCGCTCCAAAGGGGCGGTACATTCGTAGCTCATAACCGTGGGGACAGCCCACGGATCAAAACCAGCGTCGTATCGGCGCAGCCGATAGACGCTGGAGCCAAGGCGTATCGGCGCAGCCGATAGCCAGGCCAACAAAACGAAAAAAATGCGACAGAATCTGCTTCTCCCAAACATTCAGCGCTGGACAGACGAACAGGGTCCGGTTGTACGACTAGAGCATATTACGCAGAAATTCGGTGAAAAACTTGTGCTCGACGATCTGTCGCTCGACATTCCTGTAGGGAAAACGACCGTCATTATTGGAGAGTCCGGTTCGGGCAAATCCGTGCTCATCAAAACGATGAACGGGCTGTTAAAACCGACTGCCGGAAAGTGTATGCTGTTTGGGAAAAATACAGGCGAATGCCGCGTTCCTGAGCTCAATGCACTTCGCATGCGTACAGGAACCATTCTTCAGGATTATGCGCTCATTGATTCGAGCACGGTCTATGAGAATATTGCGTTTCCGGTTGTCGAGAATATCAAAATATCCGAGCGTGAAATGCGCAAACGCGTCGAAGAAGCACTCGAGCCGCTTGGTCTGACAGATGCGATTGACAAATACCCGTATGAACTGTCTGGCGGTATGAAAAAACGCGTTTCATTTGCCAGGGCGACGATCCACCAGCCGGAGCTCGTTTTTTTTGACGAACCGACGACGGGGCTCGATCCGCTCATGATTGTCTTTGTCGACAATATGATTAAAGATCTGCGCAAGCGGTACGACATGACGAGTGTCATTATCAGCCATGATATTCAGAGTATTTTCAGACTGGCGGATCGGGTGGCCTACCTTCATGGCGGGAAGATCATTTTTCAGGGCAGCCTCGAAGACATTCAAAAGACGCAAATCCCGGAAGTGCGCCGTTTTTTTGATTCTTCCAACAAGGCAAACAAAACCATCAATCATGTCGAAGGGAAACCTTATGTACAGGTGCGCGATCTGTACAAATCGTTTTCGGGGAAACCTGTTCTCAAGGGCGTGACGCTCGATATTCCAAGACGAAAAATCACCGTCATTATTGGCGGCAGTGGATCCGGTAAATCTGTCCTGCTCAAGAATATTTTGGGGCTCTATGTACCTGATTCGGGAACCGTCAATGTCAATGGACTTGAACTGACCCAATGTACGGAGCGTGAACGCGAAGACATGCGCACGCGAATCGGCATGTTGTTCCAGGGGGCCGCGCTTTTCGATTCGATGACCGTCGAAGAGAATGTTGCCTTTCCGCTTGCGGAACGCCTTCACGCCAGGCCTGCCAATGAAATCAGGGAACGCGTTGCAGAAATGCTCGAGAGATTAAAAATAGCCAATATCGCAAAGGCATATCCATCCGGCATTTCTGCAGGACAGCGCAAACGCGTTGGACTGGCACGCGCTATCATTACGAGACCGGAACTGATGATTTATGATGAACCCACGACCGGACAGGATCCCATCATGATTCGGTATGTCGATGATATGATTCTCGAAGCCCACGATGCCTTCGAACTCACCACGATCGTCATCAGCCATGATATGGTTTCGACCTTTAGAATCGCCGATCAAATTGCTATGGTATATGAGGGGGTCATTGCTGCCAAAGGTACCCCGGAGGAACTGATGGCCAGTACTCACCCGCAGGTGCAAAAAATGATTCGCGCCCAGATTCGATAAACCACACTCGTTAAACATAGCCCCCAAAATCCACAAATTATACTCTGGCATCAATTCATGCTAAACTGGGCTTGGACAGGATAATGTCTTAACCCTACTACATTTGAGAACAAAGATGGATCAACACAAAGGTTTATTAGAGGCAGCATTGGATGCCGTCAATGCCGTCGAAGCGCGAGCCGCGGGCAGCGAAGGTGCAACCGGGACTTGTGAGAATTCCAATTCACCGAAGCAATCCGCGCCCGAAACGCTCGACTCACCCCCCATTGATTTGAGCGGCGTGGATGGCCATCTCAGCTGGATATCCATAGAGAATCTACCGGAAGATGATGATCTTGCCATTTCATTTTCGACGTCTGCTTTTGACAATTTCCTGAGTGATGAAGTTTTGGAAGATATTGCCA
>OCTW011583382.1_pt1 | contig 27212 bp, 23 predicted proteins | sample 1539671 | NCBI WGS metagenome assembly OCTW01 (sample SAMN02144230, study PRJEB22623) | gut metagenome | biome: sheep rumen | host: Ovis aries | place: New Zealand | reverse complement strand
ATCTATTCTACAACCAGTTGGTGGAATATTATACTCTATAGCTATACCAGTATTATCTGGTATTCCATTATCACTTAATACACCTCTCATATATTGCATAGAATTCTTCCATGAATTAAATTCTGGTGCACTTGGCCTTCTTTTGATCTTTTCAATGTATTTATTTCTAATTTTATCAGCAATTATTCCTAAATCTACATCATTAATAAATCCTGATTTAATTCCTTCATATACTAACATGTTATTACTCCTTTAACAATTTTTCTCTGGGATATGACTCAACTTTCCAAGAAACAACTTTATAATTTATTCCTTTTTCTATGTTGCGTTTACCATTTTTTTCAACATTAATTTTCAATTCAACATCCTGTGCATATTTATTATTAAATAAATCATAATAATAGAAAGTAACTATTATATTTTTTTGAAGATTTTTCCCAAAGTCAAAGATGGTCATCAATCCATACCATTCTTTTGTTCCAACTTTTAATATTCTATTATGAATTTCATCAGCATCTGAACAATGAAATTTATCATCTGTTGTTTTCAGTGCACACGTAATGTTTCTTGCAACATTTAATCCAATATTTTCAATATCAAAACCTAAAACACAAAAACCACTGGCATTATTTTCACCGTAGTCCATAACTACAATGTGGCTAGGCAAATCAGACATTTGATTTCCCTGAAATTCAATTTTTAATAAAGGTAGATTATTAATTCTTTTTTGTTCATTTAATTCTTCTCTTCTTTTCAATTCATCAATATCAATTTGCTTCCGGGTAACAAATATTAAAATAACGCCACTTATAACGGCACTTATAACGGCACTTATAACTCCAATAAGATACGACCCAAGAAAATTAAACCATCTATCTATATTAATTCCATTATTGTATTCTAATCTGGTGGGAATATTAAATCTGTCTAAGTAGTATATAATTACCGGAATAAAATAAATCACCGAAAATAAAACAAAAGTTGCTTTTTCAAATAAACTATTCGATTTTTTAAACATTTTTATGCATTCATATATTCCCAACACTGCCATTACAATTAATATAGTACCGATAATAATATTCATTTTTCCTCCTATAACTTATTATATTTAGTGCTTACTCCCCTAGCTTTTTCAATAGGATATTTATTTGCAGTTTTTTCCATCTTATCTAAAACTATTTGTTTAGGATCAACACCCAGTTTATTAGCCATTAATAAACAATAATTTATAACATCAGCAAGTTCTTCTTTAACTTCATCTAAATCATATTCATTATTCCATTGAAAGCATTCTAATAGCTCACCTGCTTCAATAGAAATACTCTTGGCTAAATTTTCTGGTGAATGAAATTGGTCCCAATCTCTTTCACGAGTAAATTCAACTACTTTTTCAGTTAATTCGCGCATTATTATCACCTGAAATAATTATATCATTTCTTGAAAAGAAAAAGAAAAAAATCGAATAAATTCGACTTTTAATAGCTAGTCTGATATACCCAAACAGGTTTACTAGTAAAATATATTTCACCTATTGGTCGATTTTTAAAATCTTTACTCTTTCCATGTGTTTTCAATTTTCCTTTAATAAAAACACCATTTTTCAATCTATTTATATTATATTTATTTATTAATAAGTCATATCCAGTTTCAGTATTATGTGCAATCAAATACTCAACATTTGGGTGTTCATTAACTATTTCTAACAATGTTTGTTTCTTTATAGGCTCAAATGATATTTTATATTCATGTTCATTAATTCTAATACCTCTACCACATAATTGATCCATAGCTGGAGCAAACTCAAAATTATTATCCAAATGATTCATAAAATTCTCAATAGTATAAACAGCATCAAAATTTATTCCAGTTTTTTCATCAATAGACTCAATATGGTGAAGATATAATCCTGAATAATTAGTAATTAAATTTGACTGTACATTTCCTTCAATAAATACATCTAAATAGTTTGAAATGTTTTTTATTTTTTTTAAACATTCAAACTTACTTGTAAAAGGAAATGGTCCACTATTATACCCTTGATTAAATACATCATTACCATCAAAAACCCATATAACTTTATATCCAAATTTATGATAAAATTCCGTTCTATCTTCAAATAATTCTATTGGCATACCGCTATGTTGAAATTCTATTTCAATATTATTATATATAACATCCGCAATATGTCGTTTGCCTTTTTCGTCCTTTATAACTACCTCTCTACAATCCTCCGGAAACCTTTCTTGCCAAGTTGTATGCCATTCACACATTGGATCATATTTGTTTTCAACGCAAGCACTTCCTGTTTTGTGAGCAAAATGTGGATGTTTCTTTAAGCCTCTTTTTTTTGTAATTAGCTTTTCATTACACTCAGGACAAAAATAATCAGTATTAATTGATGCATCTTCAATCTTAATAACATTTTCAAACTTATCAACCGCTTTATACACAAAATCACCTCTTATTAACGAATTATTATATCACAAAAGAGCATTCTATCCTAACCGCTTTTTATTTTTTTCTAAATAATTTGATTATTGTCCAATTATAATTGATTCATAATATTTTCTTGAAAGGTATTATTATTAATTAACAATGGTGCTAATGTTACATTAGTTGCAAAATATTTAGGACATACTAAAGTTGAAGAAACCTTAAAAACATACTTACATCTATTTACAAGCACTTTAGATGAAGTAGTTGCAGTAATAGATAATTTAGATAATAATAAAACCGAGGATTAGTTTCTCGGTTATTTTAATTATTTAACATTTGAAGCAGACTTTTTATTATTAATCACATCAATTAAGATAATGGATTCATCATTCGTTAGTTTTATTTTTTTCAATATTTAACCTCCTATCTAAAAATGATATTAGAATATATTTTGCCAATTTGATTTAATGTTATATAGCTATCCTGCCTACTAGCATTTGTGCCAATAAAAATTGCTTTAGGTGCTAAGCTAACGACTCCTAAGGAATTTAGTCTTTCTATTCTATACAAATCACTCCTGTTGGATGTGTCACTTAACTGATTTTTAAAAATTAGTGACAATATACTTAAATCATTTATATACAACCTATTTGTTATTTCACTAAACTCAACAAATAAATCCCAATTTATTTCTTGATTAATGTATGCTTTATATAATTTTCCTAATATTGATGATTTTAGATTATCTATGGTTTGCTCAAGAATAATTAAAATTCTGCCTAATTCTTTTTCTGCTTTTTTAGGATTTTGATTCAATTCTTCTTTGTGTTTTTTTAATTTCTCTTTGTCAATATTTCCGCTATTAAGTTCATTTATAAATATAACAAGATTCTTCATTAGATTTCTTTCTCTAATACTCTTTGTAATTTTTCCTACGCCTATAAATGTTTTGATAATTGGTATTTCTTTCAAACTATCATTATCTAAAATGCTATCAATTCCCAATTCTAAATAATCACTTACTATGTCTGAAGAATCAATTATTAATGAATCATTAAACTCTGGTACTATTTCATTCATATATATATCCTCCTTATAAAAGAAAAATTTCTATACTTTAAATTGTATAGAACTCTATGATTTAATTATACTACTTTTCCACTTAAATGTCTGCAATAATCATGTAATTTTAATAAAAGTTGTTCCCGAGTTGTTCCCAAGAATTATTTTCAATCTTCTATATGCTCACAAACCCTTATAAACACTGGCTTAAATCAAGTCTATTTTTTCATTGGATGTGGCAGGGGGGAGGAAGAGAGCATTATTCATTAACAATCTTTATTATCTCTTCCCCATGGTATTTTATTTTTATTTCTGTAAGTATTCCTTTTAAGTCTTCTATACTCTTCGGCATTGTATTTAATATATTTTCAAGTTCTTTATCTGTGAATATGTAGTATGCTGGGATATTCTTTTCTTTAGATTTATCTTTTCTAAATGACTTAAGTTTTTCTTCTATAGAAGTATTATTACTATTTTGTTTTAGGTATTTATTTGTGATATCAGTATTGTTTACTACACTTCTTTCTAGCCATGTTTCAGCAATCTTTTTAAGTGTTTTTTCACTATATAAATACATTTTATCTATTTTATCTATCCCATTTTGAATATAGTTTACTAATTGATCTGCCCTTAAGATGTGACTTTTTATTTCTTTAGGAGCATATCTAATGTTTAGTAAACTTTTGGGATTGGATAGCACCACCAAAGGTATAAAGAAATCTTTTCCTAGTTTGTCTGCAAATAAGAAGTTATCAACTTTATTATGATAAGATAACCATACTTTTTTTAGAATATCTTTATGTCTTAGAGCTTGGGTGTATGGTGAATATATACCTTCTTTTATTTTTTTTCCATTATATTCATACTCTCTATAGAACTGACCATTATTATCTACTGTTATATTTCCTATTAAATTTTTACACTCTATTATGTAGGAATATCCTCTTGAGAATATTAGATAGTCTATCTGGGCTTTGTTACCATCTATTTCATATGTTACGTCATGTAAGACATACATACCTAGATGAGCATTTTTAAGTTCAAACGCTATATCATTTTCACCTTTAATACCATATTCTAATAATTTTATATCTTTATCTATTTCATCTTTGTTATTAACTTTATCTTTGATACTTTTAAGACTTTCTAGTTGACGAGTAAGGTCACTATCAGTTTTTAAGAATACTGTATCTCTAAATTTTTTAAATAATTCCATCTATTTCACCTATCCTTTTATATTCATTATTTTTTTGTTATATATTTTGTTACTATTTATTCTTGCATAAACTTGATTCATATCCACCTAGATTCATTATATCACAAAAGAGCAGTCTATCCTAACCGCTCTTTATTTTTTCCAGATTATTAGGTTATTGTCCAATTATAATTGATTCATAATATTTTCTTGAAAGGTATTATTATTAATTAACAATGGTTCGAAGGTTACATAGTTGCAAAATATTTAGGACATAGAAAAATCGAGGAAACGCTAAATACATATTCACATATGTTTATTAATGTCCTCGACTCTGTTGTTTCTGTTATAGATAGCTTAGAAGATGACTAAGCTATTTTAATTTTCGTAAAATTCCACACCATTAACATAAAGTATGTCTAACATTTTTAAACGTCCAGGCATAGAAGGAGTTGAAGCTAATGTGTGAATATTAAGTTCATCAAACAAAGTACCAATATATTCTGTTTTAGTTTCATACTTCCATCTTAAACTGTTTGTGTAAAATACTAGCCAATATTTGGTATCATACGCTGCCTGTTTCCACTCTGATCCAAACCTATTATTTAGCTCAATCTTAATATTATCTAAATATTTTTTTATTAGTTCTTCTTTTTCAATTGTCAAATTATTTGAATTAAAATAATCTAAGCACATAACATCTTGAAGAACTCCAACTCCCAACAAATCAGACATATACTCAGTTATTTCTGCTGAAGAACATCCAAGCTTTAAAATAATATGTTGTAACCATAAATCGGTTATTTCTTTTAATTGTGGCTCACAAGAGTTTCGCTTATTTATCCATTTATTCAAAATTGTATTTTTTTCAAGTTGAGTAAAGTCCAACTTATTAAAAATACTGAGGATTAAATTTGATGCTGATTTTGAAACTAAATTATTTTTAAACATCATGTTAATTAAATAATCCAACAATATTTTACTTGTTTCCTTATCTAAATATTTTTCAGGTATTTCATCTCTTTCATATAAAGAATTTAGTATTGATATCATATAATTACAATTAGAATATTTTATTTTAAGCGCTAATGATAAATCATTCATAACATTTTCAACGTAATCTAACGAAGTGTCAAAATCCTCAACCTTTATGCGATTTTTCAAAGTATAAATTCTTTCTGTTTGTATATTCTTTAAAGAAATAAATGGAAATTCTTCTATTTTAAACTTGCTTAAATTTAGATCAAGGCCATATTTCAAAAAACACTTACCAATAAAGTTTTTTACATCCAATTCTAGCTTTTCCTTTGAATCTGAGAAGAAATCATAATCATCACAAAAATGCACAAAGCTAACATCATCATCTTTATACTTTTCAATAATTTGACGATCAATTTTGGATAAAATGATCTCAGAAATAATTCCAGAAGTATATGGTCCTATAATAATTCCTTTTGTTTCATTTTTATTTAATGTTCTAGACAATGCATCTAAATTTTCAAATATCTCTTTATTATGACTATTGACTAAATCCCAAGAAACAGAATGGCTATAAATACTATTAAAAAAATTGCTAACATCAATACTCATGTGGTAATATCTTCCAGAACAAATATTATGTGTAATTAATTCTTTATTATCAAATCCGCGTTGAACAAGTTCTTCAGTTTCTTCTGTTAATATTTCTCCATCATATGTATAGCCAACAGTTATTCCTTCCTCATCATAGTCATAGCTCGATGAAGAATAATATTTATCATTTGGTTCTAATTGTTCACTCAAAATGTCTGGCGCATTTTTCATTAAATAAAAATCAAATGGAATTAAAGCTAATGGATTGGCAATTGAAACGAAACGATTACCACCATTTGGTTTAGAGATATTAATCTTAATTGGTTCAGTACCCTTTTTATGGCCATAAATCATATCAGGATATCCCTTATACTCTTTAATTATACTACCGCTTCTGTCAAATGCTAAATTAATGATACTGTCAACATTTCCAACAGTACTTGAAATTGCATCTAAATTTGACATAACTTGATTGTTAATAAAACAATCAGGGACATGTCTAGACGGAAAAACAAAATTATCATTTCTTATATCATTTGCCATAAGTATCACCTAATACAATTATATCACAGATTTATGCCCTTTAATGGCAGAGGGGGAAGAGTGCACAATTATTTTTCTATACTCTCTTTTATTTCTTCTAGTATTTTATTCATACCATATTTTGTTTTAAATAACTCGTTAATAGATGACTCAATCTCTTCTTTAGTTGGCCATATATTATTATTTTTATAATTATGATACTCTTTTACAACGATTCCAAATCTTAAATATTCTTTTAAATTTAAATGTTTTTTGATAAAGTCTTCATAATCTTCTCTAACGCTTCTTTTTGAAATATAATTTTCTTTGCTTGTACAAATGTAATATACTTTACATTGATTGCTAACTTGTAATTCTATTGATTTTTCATTTTTGCTTTTAAAATGAATAGAGCATTTTTTTAAAGAGTTATATTTCTTTATTCTTTCAGGAATATTTGATTTTTCTTTGTATTTATAATGATTGTTTTCTCTTGGGTCAAAGATATTTCGGCACCATCCAAAGTTTATTTTTAATTCTATAATAGCTCTTATTATATTATTTTTGACAACAATTATATCTGGTTTCATTCCTTTAATGTTACCATTTATGTATATTTTAATATCTTTATCTTCTAATACTTCATATAGGTATTTAGCAAAAATATCCTCTGAAATTTCAGCAATTGATCTTTTTGATAATCTTTGAATATTATTTGTTCCATAATCATATTTATCTGCGTCTTTAGCTTTTGTTTGTAATTCTAAAGCTAATTTTATTGTTTCTTTTTTTACATCTTTCATTTCCACTTACCTCTTCTCATATAAATTATAAATATATTTTGCATGTTCTATGGTTGTTGTCTTATAATTATTGTATTCTCTTCCTTCTATATATTCTTTGTAAGTGCCATTTTCTTTTTTAACAAATTCTTTAGAGTCTATTGTAAATCTTACATTAAAATCTCCTTGAAAGCTACATGAATGTTTATAAGCAGATAATACTTTTCCTGTTCGATGACCTCTTGAAATTTCAATAAATTCACAAGCATTATTGTTGGTGTTTATTAAATAGAGTTCTTCACTTGTTGCACTTGCTTTATAATTCATAAATGCATTATAAGGAAAATCTTCATCTAATATAGATTCTTGTTCTTCTTCTATTGTTTCTTTTTCATAAAGAGCAATCTCGATACGTTGGAAGCCTAGATAAGTTAAATGAAGTTCTCTATTTTTTGAATCTGTTGCTTTAAACACTCTATCTGTATCTATTAGTATATTAGTAAATCCTTTCTTCTTACATTCTTCTTTATACTCTTTTAAATCTTCTAATGACGTATTTCCTAAATGAGCAATAAATGTGGTTTTATTATCCCAAGAAATCTTACCATAATCTGATTTAGGAACCGGAATGAGAGATGATAAACCACTACTAGACCATTGTATATTTTGATATTCTTCAGGGGCTTCTAGATATATATTTAATTTGTTTTCTGTATAAGCCAAACGAAGTTGATATCCTCTATCATTAAATGCTTGATAACTGTTTTGTTCTTCTTCTGGTTCAATATTATATTTTATTTGACTTGTTTTCTTATATTCTTCATACTCTTCATTAGTTATATTTTCTAAAGTGATACTAAGATATGTATCTAAATTACTATTAACACTACCAATTATTTTACTAGGTTGTTCTATTAAAGAAGATAATTTTAAATCTTTCCAATTTATTTGATAGTTTTCTTTCTTACTATTCTCCTCTTTTGGAGATAATATTAAAAAGAAGATGGTGCAACTTATTATTAGTATTAATAAAACTATTCTTTTTTTCATATAAACTCCTTTTATACTTTCATTTATTATATCATATCTTTTCCTCTTTTTCTTTTTATTCTTTTCTGGTAGAATAGTACTAGTGATGATAGATGAGAAGTATAGAATTAGTTTTGTCTGATGCCATTAAAAATGGAAAATGGGTTGATATCTCTTATAAGAACAATCAAAAAGAAACTACCTATTATTGGGTAGCTATTAAAGACATTGATTTAAAGAGTAAACTACTTTCTGTAGATATTTTTAATGCTCAGAAGTCTTTGTATAGTCTAGAAGCCATGATTAAATTTGATCAAATTCTTTCGGCTAAAATTCTAGAATTTACAACTTACGATACTCCTCCAGCTTTAATCGAAAAAATAGAAACTCATCCTTTAGAAGCAGAATGGTTAAAATACGAAACTTTTAATCATCATATTTTAAGATATTATTTAAAATGTAATGAGCTAGATAATGACCCTTATCAAAAAGATTCTTTTTTGATTTCTGGTATCGATAAAGATGTTCTCTTAAAAAAGAAAAAAATTTTGTTAAACGAAGAGCAAGAAAAACAAGTTTTACTCTATATTAAAAAATATGATGGTAAAAAATCTTATAATATCTGTAATCATTTGATTCTCTCATTTTTATCAATCGATGAAAATGATAAAAAATATGTGATTCTTTATTATGAAGTTGTTTTTAATCCTCGTAGTAAAATTTTATCAATTAATGATCAACCTCGTATTAATTATTCTTTTTTGATTCATAATAAAAAGCATTCTTTATCTTCTTATATCGACATGGATCCAGAAGTTTTTATAGATCAAATTACAAAACACTTAGATTCTTATTTAGAAGAATATTCTCAGTTAATCAGGGCTCATTTAAAAGGCTCCGAAATATTAAATCAAATGCCAGAATTCATGATTTTAGAAAGAGCCATCAAGGCAAATCTAGAACCTACATACACCATTATTGAAGAAAAGATGAGAACAGGTCATTTAGAACGTCCTTTAAAAGCTTTCTTTGGAAATACAAACCGTTTTGGTTTCAAAAGAAAAGAACTTCCTATTATTATCTATGATAACAAAGTCAATATTGATCAGATGAGAGTTATTTATAATACCATGAAATACCCGATTACTTATGTTCAAGGGCCTCCAGGAACTGGTAAAACACAGACCATTTTAAATGTTGTTTTAAGCGCTTTCTTTCATTCTAAAACCACCTTAATTTGTTCTTCAAACAATAAACCAATTGATGGGATTATAAAGAAACTCTCTTTTGACAATCTAAATCATCAAGAGATTCCTTTCCCTTATCTAAGGCTTGGTAATTATAATGAAGTAGCGAAGTCTACGGAGCGTATTTTAGCACTTTATCATTATGAAACAAAGTTAGAACCAGATGAAAAGAAACTTTCTTATATTAAAACTATTACTAGTCAAGGAAATCAATCTTTAGTAGAGTGTCTCGCGACTTATGAACATAAAAAAGAGTTGGAAGAACGAATTGAAAGCGCAACTACTTTGATGAAGTCGATTGATAATCCTTCGAGTCGCACTTATCAAACAATCCTAGAAGAACTAAAAAAATTACAAATAGAATATCAAAATTTACCTTCTATTTCCAATTCTGATGTGTTAAATTTAGTTCATTCTGTATCTGATGATCCGTTATTTAAACAATATTTATTTTTTGAATCTTTACGATATATTAATAAGTTAAAGAATCCTCGTTTTGCAGAACTGATTTCTATTTGTCAAATTAAAAAAATGGAATCTCGCGTGAGTAGATTTAATAAATGGTGCAGTGATGATGCTCACATCAAGTTACTTGAAAGTATATTTCCTATTATCATTACGACTAATATCTCTTCTTCTCGCTTAGGAAGCGCAAATCACACTTTTGATTTAGTCATTATGGATGAGGCTGGTCAATGCAACTGTGCCACGGCTCTTCTCCCTATTGCTAGAGCAAAACAATTACTTCTAGTTGGAGACACGAATCAATTAAAGCCAGTTATTGTTTTGGAAGATGCTATCAACGAATATTTAAAAGAAGAATATGGGATTACTGAAGATTATGATTATAAGAAGAATTCGATTTTAGATATTATGCTAAATCATGATCATATCTCTAAAGAAATTATGCTTTCCTATCATTATCGATGCGGAAAAAAGATTATTAATTTTTCCAATCAAAGATTCTATGAGAATCAATTGAATTTGGATTTTCTAAAAGAGGAAGGAAATCTTTCTTTAATCAATGTGGAAAATATGAATTCAAAATATAAGAATGAAAATTATGAAGAAGCAAAAGCAATTGTTGACTATGTCAGTAGAAATCAGTTAGATGACGTTGCAATTATCACTCCATTCAAAAATCAACAGAATCTTATTAATTCAATGTTAAAAGAACGGCATTTAGAGTCTATTACTTGTGGAACCATCCATAAAGTTCAAGGAGATGAGAAAAGCACGATTATTATTTCTACTTCAATTTCTCCTAAGACTAGTAAAAGAACTTTTGATTGGATAAAGAATAATAGTGAGATTACCAATGTGGCTGTTACAAGAGCAAAGAAAAATTTAATTGTAGTTGCTGATGTAGAAGCATTAGAGTATTTATCTACGGATAAAAAAGATAATTTATATAATCTTGTAAAGTATGTTCAAAATAACGGGAATTCTGAGGTTGCGCCAAGTGAATCATATGTCATTCAAATTGGGAAGTCCAATGGTAGTAAAAGTGAAGATTTCTTTTATAAAACAATTTCTCATTTCTGTAGTGTATATCCTATATTTCAAGCGAAAAGAAATGTATCATTCTCTACTATTTTTGCTAGTGACCCTCTTCTTTGTCAGACAAAGTATGAATTTGATGTGGTCCTTTATCAAATCCAGGGAACCGATTTGATTCCTAAAATTGCTATCGAGTTACAAGGTGGTGAACATTTTGGAGATATCAACCGTGAGAGATGTGACAGACGTAAGGCAGAGATTTGCAAAGAAAAAGGAATCATCCTTCTTGAAATTCCCAATTCCTATGCCAAATCCTATGAAACTGTAAAAGAATTATTATTCATGAGTTGTGGAGAAAAAATAGAACAACTAGGACTATTCTAGTTGTTCTTTTTTGTAAATAAGTAAGCCCTAGATTTATTTTTTTAATGTATTATATTTTTGATTTTTAGCATTTACACTATTTTTATTTATATAATAAAGTCTCTTTGATTCTATTAAAGGTTTAATTATATTTCTAGAAAAAACTACAGAGATTTATCTCCGTAGTTTACTTGTTATTCTTTCTTCTTAATATTAATAAGTTACTCTCTTTTTTTACTACACTTGAAAATGGCTCTGTTGATACATTTGGTCCCTTAATAATGTTTTCTATCTTAGGAATAAAGGAACCAGATATTGTATGATTTGTTTTTATTATTCTTTTATCTTTTTCTCTTATTTCTTTTAATTTTTGTTTATTGTAAGATGTTACTATTATACTATCACTTGGGATGCTATAAATAGCTTCTGGATGTGAAAGAATTGTTTTTCTTTCATTTGGAACATTCTCACTATTATATAATTTGTCATATACAATATAATCATTATTATAAACAAAACCTAAATAGCCATTTAGGCCATATAATCCTTTAATCATTGTATGATATGGACTGCTCTCATAGAAATTTGTTTTCATACGAAATAATTCTAAATACCTTTCAGCATTTTCTCCATTTTTGCTTCTTTTAATTGCTTCGCTTACTTCTTTAAAGGCTTTTTCTTGAGCTCCGCTTCCTAGTATTTCCCATCCACATAATAATGTATGGTTATCTAGAGCGAATTCATTGAAAATTGGAATATATTCTTTGCCTGGTGATATTTCATAGTTTCTAATAAAGTCTTCATACCAAAGTAGATTGGAATACCCTACTCTTATTTTATGTGGAAACGCACTAGTTTTCATGTGTGCAATATAATGATAATACTCGTATGGAATTCTTAAATATTCTTTCTTTCTTGTCGTATTATACTTAAATAAACTTGCAAATGATAAATATAGCAAAGCATCTTTTGCTAAGATGAAATTATTTTTTTTAAGGTTGCTTTCAACATCAATATCGTATAATAAATTGATATAAGAAATACGACTTGATAATTCTTCTATTTCTTCTAGAAAGAAACCATTCTTTTTTAATTTCTCTATGTTCTTTTTAGCATATTCTTTAAACGCTTTTCTTTCGTTTTCTTCATCTAAATTAAAAAATGGAATAGTTTCATTAAATCCTAGTACTTTTAAAATACTATTGATTAGATTAATTGGGTTAATTCTAAAGTCATATCCATTAGTATGAGGAGTATATGATAAAATAGCTAAGTTATTTAAACTTTTTTTTAATCTTTCTTTAAGAACAGGCATTTTATCTAAAATATCATACAAGGCATGATTATAAACACTATATAGTTCTTCTCCCTTGTTGCCTCCAATAGATTTTAAATCCATTAATGGTATTGGAATTGTCATTGTAATTGGCTCAATAAAAATACTCAATTCTTTATATGGTATGATTCCATTTCTAAAAACATGATTACTTTTCATTTTTATCCCCCTTAATTGTCTTCATATTCTAGCATATCATTATATAAAATGCAAATTATTGATTATAAAAAGGATATGATTATTCTTAACAAAGACTAAAATCATTCATAAAATAATGTTACTTTATAATTTTTTTCAGAACGTGTACCTTATTTCATTAGGCAATGAAATAATATCTTCTGGTGTCATTAATGTCATATTTTTTTGTTCTTCTTCGAGCTTCTGGTTATAGTTATCTACAAATTGTTTATACTTTTCAATACCAAGGGCCTTAATTATTTCTATTACTTCTAATATAAAGGTTTTATAGTGTATATTATATGGGATACTATCTATTAAATCGGTAGGCGCGTTTGCATATATAAGAAAAGCAGTTAAAAACTTTGTCATATAGTAATCTTGAACTTTTATAGCATTTTCTACTTCATTTTTCACCTCATCATATTTAGGCAAAGATTCATCTCTTGTAGTAAGTAAATTAAAGAATTTTATTTGGGGTAAACCATAATTACTTGCAATGTTATTTAGGCACTCTTTTTGTTCTTCGCTTGTATCAGATTCTATAAAGCCACCAGTACTTGATGATAAACTTAACGTTTCTGGTATATATCTATTACTGTTTTGTAATTCGTTTATAATTGCTTCTTTTAACGTTCCTTTAAAAGTCTTTACAGAAAAACCATGTTGGTTTAATAAATATTTTTGGCTTTCGTCTAACGAGTTATATAATTCTTCTTCAATTAAAACTATAGCTTGTTTTGATAACACAACATTTCCTTTAACAGCCGTATCAGTTGGAACTAGTGATATTACTTGCTCTATGTGTTCTTTTAAAGGTTCAATAATACCAACCCTTTTATTAGAAAACGTGTTATTAGCAAACCCATGTTCATTGTCATCAGGGCAGATGCCATTCAAAGAAAATAGTACCATCGAATTATAATCAGAAACATAAGGTAAGTACTCTCTTAGAATTTGTGAAGATTGAAATACCATTTTGTCAAAATAATCTTCTTCAAACATTCTTGAATAATCTATTGGCGGAATAATGCCTATTTCTCTTAATAAATCACTCAATCTAGATGAGAATTCTAAGCCGATATTTTTACATAAATATGGTACATTACTTACAGGCTTTACAATCCCATCAAAAGGAATAATATTTGTTGCTCTTACTAGCGCTATATTATTAATATCCATTTTTTTGTCTCCTCTTTTTTATTATACTATATAATTATTATGAAAATAAACTCTAATATTCTTTTTATCCAAGCAAAAAAACGAGCCGATTTCTCGGCTCTTCAGGGGGTTTGTAGATGCACACTCATCAAGAATCATCAATGTGCATCGGCATAGCGTTTATAGCTATGCTATATAAAGTGTATTATGAATCTAGTTTTTTGTCAATTAGTAAAATCGATTTCTTGACATATTTTTTGATAATTGACATCTTTTAAATATTCTTTACTCTTGATATATTCTTCACTGTCTTTTTTGGCTACTAATAAGACTTTGAAATCTCTTTTTAAATTTGCCATTTTAAATGTCATATCTCCACTTTGTCTTTCTCCAAATAAATCTCCTTCACCTCTAAATTCAAAGTCTTTTTCACTTATGTAGAAACCATCACTTGATTCTTCTAAGACTTTTAGTCTTTCTTTTTCTTCTTTGCAAATCAAGAAGCAATAACTTTGCAATTCATTTCTTCCTACTCTTCCTCTTAATTGATGAAGTGTTGCTAACCCAAATCTTTCAGAATCAAAAATGATCATAACAGTGGCATTTTTGACGTCTACTCCTACTTCTACTACTGTTGTAGAAATGAGTATTTTTGTTTTTCCTAGTTTGAAATCATTCATGACCGTCTCTTTTTCAGCTTTCTTTAATTTGCCATGTAAGATTCCGATAGGAACTTTAGAGTGATAGGCTAAATCAAATTTTTCTTTTAAGAGATACACATTTTTTAAATCATTTTCTTCATTTTCTTCAATGGTTGGCGCTACCACATAGATTTGATGTCCGGCTTTAATCTCTTCTAGAGTTTTTAATAAAACACTCTTTAAATTTTCTTCTTTTACTAGTTTTGTTATAATCTCTTTTCTTCCTTGAGGTTTCTGTTTTATTTCACTCGTGTCCATATCTCCATAGATAGTTAGAGCATATGTTCTTGGAATTGGGGTGGCACTCATAAAGAGCATATCTGGTTTCTTTCCCTTTTTTCCTAAAAACTCTCTTTGAGAAACGCCAAAGCGATGTTGTTCATCGGTTATAATAAATCCTAAGTTATGAAAATGCATTTGTTCATTTAAAATGGCATGAGTTCCTATTAGTAAATCAATTTCTCCCTCTTCCATTCTCTTCATGATATTTATCTTTTCTTTTTTGGTCATACTGCCAATTAATATTTCAACGGCAATATTGGTATTTTTAAATAAGTCTTTACAAGATTTAAAATGTTGAATAGCAAGTATTTCTGTTGGAGCTAAAAAAGCCGTTTGATATCCTGCTAAAAAATTAGCATAAGAAAGGATGGTCGCGACAATAGTTTTTCCTGAACCAACATCACCTAGTAATAAACGGTTCATTTTTTTAGAAGAAGATAGTTCTTTTAAGCCAATTTCAACACTTGTTCTTTGGTCTTTAGTTAACTCAAAAGGAAGATGCTCTATAAAGTGCTGTATTTTTTCCATGGGAATCTTCTTTTCAATTCCTTTGTCACTTTCTTTTAGTATTTTTAAATAGTTAATCTTAAACATGAATTCAAATAGTTCTTCATAGATGATTCGTTTTCTTGCTTTTTCTAGTTCTTCTATTTTTAGAGGCTGATGAATAATACTTAAGCTTTCTTTTTTGGAAGAAAAGTGATATTTATTTTGATATTTTTCAGGAATAAAATCTGTTATATTCTCTTCTTCTAGAGCATTTCCTATTATCTTTTCTAGATTGCTTTTTTTGATTCCTTTAATGCTGTGATAGATGGGTATAATCTTTTCATTCTCTAGTTTAGAAAGCTTCATATCGCTTGCAGTAAAAGAATTTTTAGTTATATTATATTTACCTGTTAATGTTATTTCTCTTCCTACACTCATATTTCTTTTTAGATAAGAGCGATTAAATATTGAAACATTTAATATTTTTCCATAGCTCTCTGCTTTAAATCTTAATACATTAAAATTTTTTTTGATGAAAGATACTTTGCCAACATCAGTAATGGTTGCATTTATTGTAATAGTTTCATCTTCTTTTGTATCTTCTAAACTTGTTGGTTTTAATAATTGATAACGATATGGATAAAAAGTTAATAAGTCTTCTAAATTATAGATTCCGGCTTCATAAAAATGTTCTATGCTCTTCTCGCCTATTCCTTTAATATGTTCTAAATCCATGCTCATCACCTGTCTTTATTGTATAAAAAAACATGAAAAAAATCTACCCGAAGATAGATTTTTAATTACCCAACTTGGAAGAGTCCCCTGAAGACTCTTCCTTAAAAGAATAAAAAGGGGTTGACTAGTGTGATACTAGCACCAATTCGCCTTCTTCAAGTGAATTGGTAGTTCATATACTAATCGAAAGACGTAGTTTTGTCAATCATTTTTTTGAATTTTTTTTATTTTTTTTTAAATATCTAAATCTAGTTCAATTGGACAGTGATCACTTCCTAAAATTCCGTTTAATATCTTTGCGTTTTTCATGTTCTTTTCTAGTTTATTTGAGACGACAAAGTAATCTAGTCTCCAGCCAATATTTTTTTCTCTTGCATGTCCTAGATAGCTCCACCAAGTATAAATAACTTTGTTTTTATTAAAGTAACGATAGGAATCGATATATCCTAAAGATAGAGTTTTAGAAAAAGATTCTCTTTCTTCATCTGAAAATCCTGGACTCTTATGATGAGCTTTAGGATTGGCTATATCTATTTCTTGATGAGCTACATTTAAATCTCCGCAGAAGATCACTGGTTTTGTTTTTTCTAATAATTGAATATAGTTTTGAAATGCTTTTTCATAAGATAAACGATAGTCTAGTCTCGTAAGTCCATCTTTTGAATTTGGAGAATACATGGTAATCAAGTAGAACCCTTCAAATTCTAAAGTAATCATCCTTCCTTCGTCGTCATATTCTTCAATACCCATTCCATAAACGACATTTAAAGGGTGTAATCTAGTATATATCATAACTCCAGAGTATCCTTTTCTTTTGGCAGGATTTAAATAGATTTCATATCCTTCTGGTTTAAATGACAATTCACTTTCTAATAGTTTTGTTTCTTGTAAACAAACTATGTCAGCATTCACCCTTTCAAAAAAATCTTGAAATCCTTTTTTTAAACAAGCTCTTAGTCCTGCAACATTCCATGAGATAATTTTCATATATTTCCCCCTAATAATTTACAATGGTAACTATCTAGTAACTCATTTACTTTAATAATATCAAAAATACTTTCTTTAAAGCAAAAACGGATGATTAAATCAAAATAATTGTTTTTAGGGAGAGAGTAAGATGCTGATGATAAAAGACTTTCTATTTGCTCTTCATTCAGTTCTAAAGAAAGGCCTAATAATATAACTGTTTCTTTTTTGGGATGATAGTTTATATCATTTCTAATTTTAGAAAATAATCTTCGATCTAAATGAACTTTATTATAAACATCACTATCTTTTAAATTTCTTTCATCAATAAATTGAAATAATAATTTTTGAAAGCTAGTTTCTTCTTTTTCATTTTCAATATACTTAGAAATGTTACTTTCCTTTTTATATAAACCAGTTGAAAAAGAAGGAACTATTTCTTCATAATCATAGAAAGCGTTATCATCTTCTGGTTCAAGCTTGTCTGAAAATATCTTTTGAAATATCCCTTTCATGAAAGAATGTTTCTTTTCTCTTTCCATATTTTTTTCAATATATTGTTTTAGTTTTTCATTCATATAAATGTCTCCTTTTAAGCGACCAAATGTCTTTTGTAATCTAGTATCATTATACCAGAAAGAAGGAGAAAAAAAATGAAAAATGGAAGTAAACAAGTCATGGATGTTGTTTTTTTACTAGATAGAAGCGGATCTATGAGTGGAATGGAAGAAGATACAATTGGGGGTTTTAATAGTTATATTGCTTCTCATAAAAGGAAGAATATTCGTGTCACGACTGTTTTATTTGATGATAAGTGTGAAATGATTCATAAACAGGTTCCTATTAGTAACATCCAAAAGATGACAAAAAAAGATTATTATGTTCGTGGATGTACGGCTCTTTTAGACGCTATTGGAAAATCTGTTGAATATATGGACGAGAAAAAAGCAAAGAAAGTCTTATTTATGATTACTACAGATGGACTAGAAAATGCTTCTTGGCAGTTTAGTAAGTCACAGATTAAAGAACTCATTGAAGGACATTCTAATTATGAATTTGTCTATATTGGGGCTGATATTGATTCTTATGCAGAAGCAAGACAAATTGGAATACAGGATAATAATATTTCCAATTATAAGAAAGATAAGAAAGGGACTTCTCTACTTTATCAAGCTTTAGGAAAAGTTAGTGATATGTTTTTTGAAGAGGAAGAACTAGACTATAGTTGGAAAGAAGAATTAGAAGATTATATAGATGAAAATCTTGAATAATCTTCTTTTTTATGGTAGCTTATATTTAATAAAACAGACAAGGAGGTGTGTTTAGTTTGAAAAAAATAGTTGTTCTTGTTGCAATTTTTTCTTTATTCTTTGCTTGTGGATGTGAAAAACAAGAAAATACAAACAATAATTCTTCTAACGAAGAAAAAGAAAAGATAGCTACTATCGTATGCACTAAAGAAAGCGAAGAAGATGGAGTTAAACAAACAGATACTTTTGAAATAACATCTAAAGATAATATTGTTAAAAAAGTAACTAATTCCACTGTTTCACAAGTTGAAGAAGGTTTTCTTGATTTAGCTGTTTCTATGTCACAAAAAATTATAGAATCATTCAATGAAGTGGATGGAATGGATGCTTCTATTTCTAAAGCTGGTAATGACTCTTATAAGATTTCTCTTACTGTTGATTATGATAAAATTGATGTTGAACAAGCAAAGGAAAAACTAGGAGATATGTTTGATAGTGAAGACTTTTTAGCAGAAAAAGATATCACAGTAGAACAATTTAAAGAGAAGAATCTTGATGGATATGAATGTAAATAATATTTAAAGATTATGTAAACTATATGTGTCTATGATTGGAAGTAAGTTATATAACTTACTTTTTTTATTATTGTATTGTATAAAAAGAGATGTAGACTTATAAAAGTCTACATCCCTTCTCTTCCCCACAAGATACCTTAAAAATCAGCAATAAGATTATATTCAATTTCTTTTCAATTATAAATTGTGACATTATTTATTCATTGTATCTTGTAATTCATCATTTGTTATTCTTCAAATATTTCATTAACGCCTTGCTAGGGCCAAATTGATTTTTAAAAGCATCATTATGGGAAAGATTTATGGCTGTAAGTATCTACTTCATTTACCATGCCAGATTTAGCATGCACCATATCTTATAACTCAATTTCAAATTCAATAGAATTTAATTTTGAAATTTCAAAATCTGTTTGAGCTATTTTTTCTTCTATTTTTTTAAGTTCTCTCTTCATTTCTTTGATATCGTAGTTTAGAGTTCGACAATCAAAATATGAGTTATGAACTTCAGTCACTCTATCTTTGCTGCCTCTTAGATTTACTAAGTTGTTGAATGTTGCTTTCATCTTTCTTAGGTTGGTATTATCAACGATTGCTTCTTGAATGGTTCTTCCATCACTTAATTTAAATTCGTTGTTCTTAGAAAAGATAGCAGCTTTCATAATGGTAATTCTTCTTTGAGATTCTTTGCATTCTGCAAATTCCTCTTCAAAGTCACTTTTGAAGTCTTCAGTGATGTTTACCTTTCCATCTAATTCTTGAATCGAAGAAGTATATGCATGATTCCTTAAATTTTTAAGAAGTTCTGCAAAGTTCTTCTCTTCTTCATCTACGATGCTCATTAAGTGTGATAAATTTGTTTTCATATTTATCTAACCTCCTTATATGAAAATAAAAATAGGGAAAAATTATTACACAACAAAAAATACTATGTAATAATCTTTCCCTTTAATTTTTTAATGGAGCGGGTGACCGGAATCGGACCGGCATAATCAGCTTGGAAGGCTGGAAGTCTACCATTGACCTACACCCGCATCTCATTGACATGTATAATTATAGCATAATTAAAGCAAATTTCAATCTTTTTTTTAAAATTTCTAGAATTTTTTTTGTTTTTATACTATAATGTTTTTGTGCTGAATTAGCTCAGTTGGTAGAGCAACGCCCTCGTAACGCGTAGGTCGCAGGTTCGAGTCCTGTTTTCAGCACCATTTTTTATGTTCAAAAAAAGAGTCTTGTAAATCACAAGGCTCTTTTTTAGAATAATCTTATAATATCATGTATTGTAATGACAAGCATAAGTAACATCAATAGTCCAAAGCCAATTAAGGTAGCCGTATTCTCTATTTTTGAATTCATTTTTTTGCCAATTATTTTTTCAAGTATCATAAAGAAGACGTGTCCTCCATCAAAAGCTGGGAATGGTAAAATATTAATGAATCCTACATTAACAGATAAGTAAGCTGTTAAATATATTAATTGTTCTAAACCTAATTTAACGCTTTGATCTACTACTTGGTAAATACCTACAGGTCCAGATAAATTACTTAAAGATATTTTACCTGTAATAAGTCCTCCAACCGTTAAGGCCATAGTTTTCATAATATTAAAGAATTTAGTAAAAGCGTATTTAATGCTTGCTAAAACGCCTTTATTCTCTTCTATTGACATTTGAATACCAAATACTTTTCTCTCTTCGCCTTTTTCATTTTTCTCTACATTTGGGCTAAGTTCAATATAAGAATTTGTTCCATCTTCGTGTGTTACGGAAAAGGTATAAATATTACTTTTATTTTCATAGTATAGATATATTTGACCGACGTCCCATGAATTAAATTTGTGACCATTAATGGCTGTGATTGTATCGCCAGCTTTTAAACCAGCATGTTGAGCAGCAGAATTATCTAATACACTTGCTATTTTAGTTGTAGAATCTGTTGCTCCCCATATTAGTCCTAAGAAAAATAATAATACTAAAGCAAGTAAGAAGTTATTAAATACTCCGGCTACTAAGATTATTAATCTTTGGTACCATGGTCTATTACATAAAAAGGCTTTTTTCTTTACTTTTTTATCATCTTCATAAACTTCACCCGCCATTGAAACAAAGCCACCGATTGGAAAAGCTCTAATATTGTAATCAATTTTGTCTTTTCCTTTGTGTGTATAGATGACAGGTCCCATGCCAATAGAAAACTCATAAATATGAACTCCTGATTTTTTGGCTGTTATAAAATGACCAAACTCATGAACAAGAATAATAATTCCTAAAATAAGGATAAATATAATTAAACTAAGTATCCACATAATAATCCCTCTTTCTATAATAAATTTATAAATAGTACAAATGTTAAGACTGCAAAAATAGTACTATCTGCTCTATCTAATACTCCCCCATGTCCTGGAATTAAGTCAGAAAAGTCTTTAATCTTATTTTCTCTTTTGATTTTACTAAAGAATAAATCTCCTAATTGTCCCATGATGGAAATGGCTATTGTTATTAGTAAGACTATCCATATTTGTTGTTTCCCAATAAAATAAGTGTAATAAATAGTTGGTAAAATGGTGCCAAATAATGTTCCACCAATACATCCTTCTAATGATTTTTTAGGACTAATTATAGGCGCTATTTTATGCTTACCAATTGTACTTCCTACTAAATAGGCAAAAGTATCAGTTGCTATTGTGATACATAATAAGTATACCACAAAATGAATATTTTGCATCCTTAAATATATTAAAGAATGAAAAGCACTTCCAACAGTTATAATAAATCCTAACAGATACAAAGCGTCTTTAGTTTGATACTTTTCTTTATAAAATAATGTTGGAATAAAAAGAATAATCATTAGTAAAATTATGCTTTGAAAATTAATATATAAAAAATTTGATTGTAAGATTATAATTGCTAGAACAATCATACTACATATTACGATTTCTAAAGGTATTTTAGAATGACTTACTCCTAAATCTAAAATTTCTTTATATGTTGCTAGCGCTAGCAAAGTACATGCGATTTTAAAGTAAATATCGCCAACTATAATTATAGGAATAAATATTGCCAATAATATTGCTGCGCTGATAGTTCTTTTTAGCATACAATCTCACCCGCTTAAGAAAATTATACTATGCTTTTCTTATTTATTCAATAATAGAAAAACTAATCTCTTTAAAGATTAGCTTGATTGTTATTTTCCAGCTACATATCCTTCAAAAGACTCGATTACTTCTTCCGTTAAGAAATCCTGTGAAAGATCTATGCTATTAAATGAAAGCTTAGATTTTATATCTTCTTTAACTATTTTGATAAAATAAATTCTGTTATTTGCCAAAGTAACTTCTGTATCGTGAGTATTTTCAAATGAAGGATCTTCACTATAGGAATTTGTTACATCGGTAATCTCTTTTTTTAAATTTCCCATTTTATCATAAATTTTAATCTCTCTTCTTCCGATACATCCTTCTTTTAAAATATTTATAAAATAATTATTATATTGATATGTATATGTTGCATAAGAACATCCTCGATATCCAAATGGAGTTCCAGTTTCAAAATTAAACTTTCCATCTATGTTAATATTAACCGTATAACATCCATTACTTGTAACATCTACATCTTCTAATATTTCTCCCATTTGGGAACAATTGTAAGTAATAATTGAGTTTAAATACTCTCTAGTCACATTTTTAAAATCAGTTTTATTTAAATCTTCTTTAATATAACTTGATAAATCTCCATACTCGATTATGTCACTGTCGTTTTCTTCAGGGAAATCAGCCACACTAACAATTCTTTTTAATGGGGTTTCTACTTGTTCTTCCTTTTTTATTTCTTCTTTTTCTTCTTGTTTTTGAACCTCTTCTTGTTTTGGCATTCTACTTTGATATATTTTATCAACAATAATATAACCTGTTAATGCCCCTACTGTAATTGCTAGTATCATTATAATTAATAAATAATTTGTATTTTTATCTTTCATATCCTTCACTTCCTATATTAATTTTAGCAAATGATATGATGATTTTTTAGTAGATTTATTATTGTTTACATTTACTGTTTACACAAAAAAACTAATCAGAAATGATTAGTTTTTTAAAAGCATTTTTTGAATTACTTAATTGCGTCTTTTAATTTAGCGCCAGCTTTGAAACTAGGTACGCTTTTTGCAGGAATTTTAATCTTTTCTTTTGTTGCAGGATTGATACCTTCTCTAGCAGCTCTTTTTTTAACAGAGAATTTACCAAATCCAACAAGAACTACTTCTTTTTCTTTCTTTAGTCCAGAAACGATTCCGTCTAAAACTGCGTCTAAAGCTCTTCCAGCTTCAGCCTTACTCATGTTTGCTTTATCAGCAACATATTCAATTAAACCTTGTTTTGACATAATAATTTGACCTCCCTTTCAAAATCATAAGTTCAACTTAATATAAGGAGTTGTATCCTTACATATTAAAGTTAGCAAATATTTTCGATAAATGCAAGAAAAAAAGCAACATTTTTGCATTTTTTCTATCATATAACAAATGCAATTAAGTTACTTGACCCTTTATTGACAATTTTTGTCACCGTTTGACTTAGCTTATATCTTGTTGATTCTGGCATAATTGATAATTTTGCCTGTATTCCTTCTTTAACTATCACGTCTAGAGAACGCCCAAATATTTCACTTTTCCAGATACTTGATGGATCTGTTTGATAATCTTTCATTAAATAATTTATTAATTCTTTACTTTGTAATTCAGAACCAATAATTGGTTCAAAGGTTGATTCAACATCCACTCTCATTAAATGAATAGAACTTGCTACAGCTTTTAGTTTGACACCATAACGATTTCCTTGTTTAATAATTTCAGGTGTATCTAATTTCATATCATTTAATGTTGGGTATACTATACCATATCCTGTTTGTTTAGCCATTTTTAAAGCTTCTTTCATACTTTCTAACTCTTCTTTTCCCTCAGCATAAGTAGTAAATACTTTTAAAAGTCCGGCTTTTGATGTGGCTGCATCTCCAACTAAAGCTTTTAGCACACTCTGATATAGTTCGTTTGTTGAATCTAACTTAATATGAACAACTCCTTCTGATGTATCTAGTTTTGATATTTTGGCACTTGAAATTATTTCTGAGTTTTCAAAATGAGTTAGGATATTTTCTACATCTCTTAATTTAGAAATAGAACCTATACTTTCTTTGATCTTTTCAAAGTAATGTTTTTTAATTTCATGTGTGTTAGGTAATACAGATACCCATTCTGGTATGTCTACCTCAATGTTAATAACTGGAAATTCATATAAAGCTTCTTTTAAAATATCCAATATTTCTTTTTCTTGCATTTTTTCAACGTTTATAGGTAAAACTGGAACGTTATATGTATTTCTTAAATTATTTGATATTTCTTTGGCTTCAAGTGAGTCTGGTTTAGATGAGTTTAAAATAATGATAAAAGGTTTTCCTATCTCAATTAATTCTGAAATTACTTTTTCTTCAGCTTCTAAATAATCTTCTCTTTTGAGTTCACCAAATGAGCCATCGGTTGTGACAACAACACCAATTGTAGCATGATCTTTAATAACTTTTTCGGTACCAATTTCAGCAGCTTCTATAAATGGTACTGATTCAGAAAACCATGGAGTTTTTATCATCCTAGGATTTCCTTCTTCATCTTCATATCCTTGAGACTTTGGAATTACAAAGCCAACACAATCGACAAGTTTAATATTAGCTTCAAAATCATCGACTTTAATGGTTGCTCCATTTGAAGGAACAAATTTTGGCTCTGTTGTCATAATTGTTTTACCTTGAGCACTTTGAGGTATCTCATCTAAGCATCTTTTTTTCTCATATTCATCTGTAATACTAGGTACAACTAGATTTTCAATAAACCTTTTGATAAATGTTGATTTCCCTGTTCTTACTGCTCCGACTATTCCTAAATAGATTTCCCCCTGCCCACGTTTTGCAATGGAAGAGAGTAATTCTTTCTTATCCATATAAATCACCTATCTAATCCTATGTCTTCACTTGAAAAACTATGACAAAAAAAGAAATAGTAATCTATTTCTTAAAAATACCTTTAAATATTGAGTTTCCTATTTGTCTTCCAATAGATGACATAGCTGAATTAACTCCTCTTTCTAAGGCTTTTTGAGCCCCACTTTTCTTAGCTGGTTTACTAGCTAGTTTTTCAGCTTCTTTGCGAGCTTTTTCCTCTTCTTTTAATCTTAGCTCTTCTTGTTTTGCCTCTTCAGCTAGTCTTTCTTGTTCTTCTCTTCTTGCTTTTTCTTCTTCAGCTTGTTTTGTTAATATTTCATAAGCTGATTCTCTATCTGTTGTACTTTCATATTTACTTGCTAGTTCTGAGTTGTTAATCACATCTAAAATACGAATAGGATCTGCCCCACCCATTTTACTTTGAGGTGGCAAAATGGTTACTTTTTCACATATTCCTGGTTCGCCTTTTTCGTTTACAAAAGATACGACAGCTTCTCCAGTTCCTAGTGACATAATAGCTTCTTCAGTTGAGAATGCAGGATTTGGTCTAAATGAAGCAGCGGCGGCTTTAACTACCTTTTGTTCTGAAGGAGTATAAGCTCTTAGAGTATGTTGAACAACATTTCCAAGTTGTTCTAATATAGGTCCTGGAATATCACTTGGACTTTGAGATATAAAGTATAGGCCTATTCCTTTAGAACGAATAAGTTTTACCACTTGAATAACGCTTTCAAGCATATAAGACGGCATATTATCAAATAACAAATGAGCTTCATCAAAGAAGAAAACTAGTTTTGGTTTGTCCAAATCACCTACTTCTTCCATGGTTTGATTTAAATGATTTAAAAGCCATAGCATAAAACAAGCATATAAAGTAGGTTTCTTATATAGTTCAGCAGCGTTTAAAATATTAATATATCCTACATCTGAATCATTTCTTTTAATAAAATCTTTAATATCTAGCGATGGCAAAGCGAAGAATTCTTCCGCTCCTTGTTCTTCTAACATTAATAGTCCTCTTTGAATGCTACCAATTGAAGCTGATGTTACATTACCATAAGCAACTGTTAATTCACTTTTGTGATCGGCAATATATTGAAGTAACATTCTTAAATCTTTTAAGTCATCTAAAGGCAATTCTTTTTCTCTTGCTATTTTAAAAGCAATTGCTAAAACACCTTCTTGAGTTTCGTTTAAGCCTAGCATTCTGGCAAGTATTATTGTTCCAACATCATGGATAGTTGTTCTAAGAGGATGTCCAACACGCCCATATACATCCCAAAACCTTGTTGGAAATTTTTTGAAATCGAAATTCTCTACTTTCAGCAGATTGAGTCTCTCTTCTATTTTTTCATTTCCTTCCCCTGCTTCACACATTCCTGTTAAATCTCCCTTAACATCTGCTAGAAAAACGGGAACCCCAGCAGAAGCAAAGCTCTCAGCCATGACTTTTAAGGTTATTGTTTTTCCTGAACCTGATGCTCCAGTAATTAAACCATGACGGTTTGCCTTATTAAGTAAGATAGATAATTCCTTATCATTTGATTTTCCTACTAAAACTTTGTCATTTACTAACATATTCTTCTCTCCTTTTTTATTAGTTTCATTTTATCATGCTTTTTTTAATTATACAATCAAGTATTCTCTAGTTTTAATACGTTCATCACTACAATATTCCATCACATATTTATTATTTTTCCTAACAAGAATGATTCCTACCGTTTTATCATGAGTCCTTTTCTTCACATTCTTGTCAATGTAGTTCATGTAAAGTTCTATTTGCCCTATGTGTTCTTTTTTGAGTTCTCCTAGTTTTAATTCAATTACAATAAAGCAGTTATAA
>OCTW013381776.1_pt1 | contig 27233 bp, 13 predicted proteins | sample 1539671 | NCBI WGS metagenome assembly OCTW01 (sample SAMN02144230, study PRJEB22623) | gut metagenome | biome: sheep rumen | host: Ovis aries | place: New Zealand | reverse complement strand
TTCTTACAACAAAGGTAGGGAATCGGACCTTACTAAGCAAAAAAAATCCTGTCTTTTTTCTTAGACGCTGCAAACTTAGAGTTGAATCTGTGTCATCCGTGTTCGTTTGTTTTATGAACACAGATTGCACGGATTGACCGGATTTTTCAGTTGATAAGAAAAAAATAATTCGTCTGATTCGTCAAATTCGTTGTCGACATAGGTGTGGGCGCTTCGCGAGAACGACCGTTTCGGCGGCCGAGGATGCCATCGCTCCCAGACAAAAACGCCATACGTGAAAGAGGAAGTTGACGAGTTTGAGCAAAAAAGACGGCAGATTTCTGAAACAAAGACGGCAGATTTTTTTAATAAAGACTCCAGTTTTCTGAAACAAATCCAATGGAATCGTTGAACGAAACCAATGGAATTGTTGAACAAAATCAATGGAATCGTCGAACGAAATCAATGGAATAGTTCTTTGATATTGGCGAAACAGGTGTCGCGTTTTGGCGCTTTTTCTCTTTGAAAATGCAGGATTGCCGGGCTATTTAACGCATGTTTCATTTTCCTTTCCCCCGCTTTTTTGTCGGAAAACGTTTGGCTGTTTGTGGGAAAATGCTTATTTTTGCACGAAAAAATCGGCAATCATGAACATGAAAAAACAAGTCATTGCAGCGCTTATGGCGCTGTCTCCGTTAGCTTTTGCCTCTGCACAGTCTATGGACGAATGGCAGGACATGTCAGTGAACAGTGTGAACAGGCTGACCTCTCACACCAGTTTCTTTCCCTTCGAAAACGAGTCTGCGGCCCTGCGCGGCGACGCCTCGCAGTCGGCCAACTACCTGTCGCTCAACGGCACGTGGGCGTTCAGCTGGGTGGAACATGCCAACCAGCGTCCCACCGACTTCTTCCGCACCGACTACGACGCGTCGTCGTGGGGCACCATGCCCGTTCCCGGCATGTGGGAGCTCAACGGCTTCGGCGACCCTGAATACGTGAACATCGGCTTTGCCTGGCGCGGACATTTCCACATGCCCACGCAGAAAGACACCGTGGACAGCGGCCTGCTGAAGCGCGTGGAAGACCCCCGCGGCGGAGTTTATCCGCGAAGCTATTGCCCCCCGCCCACCAAGGACAACCACGTGGGCAGCTATCGACGCACCATCAGTGTGCCCGACAGCTGGGACGGACGCCAGGTGATTGCCCACTTCGGCAGCGTAACGGCCTGCATCTATCTGTGGGTGAACGGTCAGTACGTAGGCTACAGCGAGGACTCGAAGGTGGCCTGCGAGTTCGACATCACCCCCTATCTGCAGAAGGGCGACAACCTGATTGCCTTCCAGGTTTTCCGCTGGTGCGACGGCTCATGGTGCGAGGACCAGGACTTCTGGCGCCTTTCCGGCGTGGCGCGCGACAGCTATCTGTATTGCCGCGACGCCAATGACCACGTGGACGACCTGCGCATTGAGACCACCTTGGACGATGACTACTACAACGGAATCCTCAAGGTGAGCGCCCTGCAGACGGGCAACGGCAAGCTCGGCTACACACTGCTCGACGCCGAGGGCCGCGAGGTGCCCATGACAGAGCAGGAGCCCGGCGTCTTCCTCGTGAAGAACCCGCAGAAATGGACTGCCGAGACGCCCTATCTCTATACGCTGGTGACAACGCTGGCAAAGGTTCCTGAAGTGAAGAAGGGCCGCAAGGCCAAGCCGGCACCTGTGGTGGAGAAGCGCTACGAGGTCATAGCCCAGAAGGTGGGCTTCCGTCGCGTGGAGATACGCAATGCGCAGCTGCTGGTCAACGGACAGGCTATATATATTAAAGGTGTGGACCGTCATGAGATGGACCCCGACGGCGGTTACGTGGTGAGCCGCGAGCGCATGGTGCAGGACATTGAGCTGATGAAGCGCTTCAACATCAACGCCGTGCGCACCAGCCACTACCCCGATGACCCCGTGTGGTATGACCTTTGCGACCAGTATGGCATCTATCTCGTGAGCGAGGCCAACCAGGAAGGCCACGGATTCGGCTACAACCCGAACGAAGCCATCAGCCGCACGAAGCTCTTCGCCCAGCAGATCCTGGAGCGCAACCAGCACAACGTGCAGGTGAACTTCAACCATCCCAGCGTCATCATCTGGAGTCTGGGCAACGAAACCATAGACGGCCCGAACTTCTCGGCCGCCTATGACTGGATAAAGACACAGGACCAGCAGCGCCCCATTCAGTGGGAACAGGCCCACGGCGGGCGCAACACCGACATCATGTGTCCCATGTATGCCAGCCACAGCTGGTGCGAACGCTACAGCCAGGACGACTCAAAGACCAAGCCGCTCATACAGTGCGAGTACAGCCACGCCATGGGAAACTCGAGCGGTGGATTCAAGGAATACTGGGAGCTGGTGCGCAAATACCCCAAGTATCAGGGCGGATTCATCTGGGACTTCGTAGACCAGGCACTCCACGGGAAAGGCGGTTACACCTACGGCGGTGACTACAATCAGTACGACCCATCGGACAACAACTTCAACTGTAACGGCCTCGTCTCGCCCGACCGCGTGCCCAATCCGCAAATGTATGAGGTGGGCTACTACTACCAGAACATCTGGGCTGAGCCGCTCGACGTGCTCAACGGCAAGCTGCGCGTGAAGAACGAGAACTTCTTCCGCGACCTGAGCAACGTGCGTCTGGAGTGGGCGCTGGTGCGCGACGGTGAGAAGGTGAAGAGCGGAACCGTGGACAAGCTGGACTGCCCCGCGCAGGAGAGCTGCTATGTTGAGCTGCCTCTATCGGCCAGTCTCATCGGTCCTGCGGGCGAGTATTGGCTCAATGTTGACTTCCGCCTGAAAGATGCCGAGCCGCTGATGAAGGCCGGGCAGGTAATAGCCTACGAGCAGATGCTCTTCAGCGATGCCTCTGGGCGCGTGGATGCCACCGACTGCCGTGGTGCCATGAAGCTGAAGAAGGGCAAGGAGGACATCACCATCACCAACGAAGGCATGAGCATCCGCTTCGACATGCAGACAGGATGGCTCAGCGAATACACCGTGGGCGGGCAGCGACTGCTCGGCGACGGCGGCACGCTGAAGCCTTCGTTCTGGCGCGCCGTGACCGACAACGACATGGGAGCAGGCATACAGCGACGCTATCAGGTGTGGAAGAATCCGGAGTTGAAACTGACGTCTATCGTCGCTAAGAAAGACAGAAAGCTGCGCCGCTGCAACGTGGTGGCCACCTACGATATGCCCGACGTGGCAGCCCGGCTCACCATCAGCTATAGCATAGACGCCTGCGGACGCATGACTGTTGAGCAGAAGATGGACGCCAACGTGGAGGGCATCCGTCAGGCCGACGCGCCAGATAAGCCCCACGACATCATGCTGCGCTACGGCATGGTCATGCAGTTGCCCTACGCCATGGACCACAGCCGCTTCTACGGGCGCGGCCCCGTGGAGAACTATGCCGACCGCAAGCTCTCGCAGCGCGTGGGCATCTACGAGCAGACCGCCGACGAGCAGTTCTATCCATACATACGTCCGCAGGAGACGGGATTGAAGAGTGACGTGCGCTGGTGGCAGCAGACCAACGGCGGCGGAACGGGACTGCGCATCGATGCCGACAACCTCTTCTATGCCTCGGCACTGCACTACGACATCAGCGACCTGGACGAGGGGCTCGACAAGCACCAGCGCCACGTGCAGGACGTTCCGAAGTCGCGCTTCACCAATCTCTTCATCGACGCTGAGCACAGCGGCGTGGGCGGTATCAACAGCTGGAGCATGGAAGGCTTCGCCATCCCCAAGTACCGCGTCGGCTATGGTGACAAGACGCTGAAATTCACCATCAGTCCCGTCCGGTAGTTCCCATAAGTTGAGTGCGCGCCTCCGAGCCTGTCACCTGCCGTCTTGCACAGGTTGTGCAACGGTGGTGGCGGTTTCGGAGGCCCGCCCTCCAATGTGCTGTTATTTAGTTTAGGGACTTTCCATTTATCACGCGTTTGAGAATCAGCGTATTTTTATTTCATCCACCACAGCCTTCCCCAAGTGAGGGGGATAAGAAAACTGAAGACGGATGAGACGGATGGCACGGATAATTTGTTGAATTATTAGAAGCCACCTTAGTTTTAACCTTTTTTTTACGCTTTTATTTTTGTTGGTTTTATCAAAAAAACACTATTTTTGCAAAAAAATAACATGAATATGATATTAGTCAAAAGATAGCAGACACATTGCCATCAACAAGGAGCGACAATACAGATTATAGTAGGTATGTGCAAATATATCATCATGTTCAACCAAATACACAATGATTATGAAAAAGTTTTTGTTACTTATGTTCATTCCGTTGCTGTTTGCCTGCGGCAATGATGACGAAGCCTCACCTCAAGACGAAGGTCAGGGGAGCGTGGCTGAAAAGCATGTAATCGCTGGATTTCCAATGGAGATAGAGGGAATCAGCAAGGATGACTTCATGACAGTGTTCAAGGCGCATGCCTGGAAAAGGGCGGCATGGAACGATGTGGCAGAAGACGGAACAAAGGGTATTCCGTCGATGATTGGAGTCAACGGTCAGTTCTTCTACGTGAAACCCGATGGCACCATCAGAGACTTCTTCATTAGCTATCTTGATCTTCACACGCTTGCCTTTGCTGATGGTGTGAAGTTCGACTACGATGAGACCACCAATGAGTTGGTGATAGGTAGTGGGGAACTGAGTTGCTTTCTGGCCTTCAACAACCGGCTTACCGTTATCTCGATTTCCGATGAACGACTGCAGCTCATTGAGAAGGCACGCGAGATTGACCACCAATCTGGCCTCTACTACATCTATTACGACCTGAGGGCCATGTCGCCTGAGGAGCTGGCCGATGCCACTGAGCATGCCGTTGATGTGGCGACGTTGCAGAAGCCATAGTGCTATGGCTTGCAGGAGTCATCTGCGCAGGAGACTCCTGTAAGCCTTGAATGTAGTATCCTGCAACTTGTATTACAATTGTTCTGTCCTGTTTTCTCCAGTCCCTTCTCTGCCGACAGAGCCCGCTTAGTCTGAAAAAAGCATAAAATCCACCTGTTTTCTCGGAAAATCCACCGCTAATGCAGGTTTTATTCGTACATTTGCATGTCATATTGCAAAAATTCTAATAACGAATAACAAAACCTGATTATGCGAAAAATGAGAATCCTTGCCACGATGGCCGTGGCAGCCGTGGCCACACTGTCGGTCAGCGCACAGCACCAGATGACGGTGCAGGCCAAGAAACTGGGGGCGCCGATTCAGCCCACTATGTACGGAATCTTCTTCGAAGACATCAACTTCGGTGCCGATGGCGGCCTCTATGCCGAGCTGGTGGAGAACCGCTCGTTTGAGTTCCCGCAGCGACTGATGGGCTGGAACACCTTCGGACAGGTGGAAGTGAAAGACCAGAACCCGGCCTTCGACCGCAACCCGCACTACGCATCGCTCAAGGGCAGCGGCCACCGCGACAAGTTCACCGGACTGGAGAACCGCGGTTTCTTCGGCATTGGTCTGAAGAAAGGCATGAAGTATGACTTCTCCGTCTATGCACGAACCAACGACGGTGCCGACGCCCGCATCCGCGTAGAGCTGATTGGCAGCGACAACGAGGTGATGGCCAAGCAGGGCATCGCCATCAAGGGTGGAGAGTGGAAGAAATATACTGCCACGCTGGAATCGCCAAAAACCGACGCCAAGGGCTACATGCGCGTCTACCTGGAAGGCCAGAAAGGCGTCGACCTTGACCACGTAAGCCTCTTCCCGCAGGACGCATGGAAGGGACTGCTCAGGGCCGACCTTGTGAAGGATCTGAAGGACTTGCACCCAGGTGTTTTCCGCTTTCCAGGCGGCTGTATTGTCGAAGGCACCGACCTGGGTTCGCGCTATCAGTGGAAGAATTCTGTCGGACCAGCCGAGAACCGTCCGCTCAATGAGAACCGCTGGAACTACACTTTCCCCCATCGCCTTTATCCCAATTACTACCAGAGCTACGGACTTGGCTTCTACGAGTTCTTCCTGCTCTCCGAGGAGATTGGCGCACAGGCGCTGCCCGTTCTGAGCTGCGGTCTGGCCTGCCAGTTCCAGAATCCCGACGAGAATGCGGCACAGTGCCACGTGGCTGTTGATGACCTGCAGCCCTACATCGACGATGCGCTCGACCTCATAGAGTTTGCCAACGGCTCCACCGACACCAAGTGGGGCGCCCTGCGCGCACAGATGGGTCATCCCGAACCGTTCAACCTGCAGCAGATAGGTATCGGCAACGAGCAGTGGGGACCGCTCTATCCCGAGCGTCTGGAGAAGTTTATCGCCGCCATTCGCGCCAAATATCCGAAGATGAAGATAGTGGGCACCAGCGGCCCAAGTCCCGACGACAAGGACGGAAAGCAGTTCACTTACGGCTGGGAACAGATGACCCGCCTGAAGGCCGACCTCGTGGACGAGCACTATTATCGTTCGCCGCAGTGGTTCATGGAGAACGTTACGCGATACGACAACTACAACCGCAAGGGCCCGAAGGTGTTCGCCGGCGAATATGCTTGCCACATTGACGCCAATCCCGCCTCGCCCACTGGCAAGAACGTTTTTGAGGCCGCCCTCGCTGAAGCCGCCGTCATGACGGGCTTCGAGCGCAACGCCGACATCGTGCACATGGCCACCTACGCCCCGCTGTTCTCGCATGTGGAGGGCTGGCAGTGGCGTCCCGACCTCATCTGGATGGACAACATGACCACCGTGCGCACCCCCAACTACTACGTGCAGCAGCTATACGGCCAGAATCCGGGAACCAATGTGCTGTCGCTCACCGAGAACAAGAAGCCCGTAACCGGACAGGACGGCCTCTGCGCCTCGGCCACCTACGACGCCAAGACCAAGGGCTACATCGTGAAGATCGTGAACACCAGCGACCAGCCGCAGGCCATCGAGCTGACCTTCAAGGGCATCAAGAGTCTGGGCAACGGTAAGGTGACGACGCTCCATGCTGACAATCCGCGCGCCGAAAACACCATAGCCCACAAGAACAACGTGGTGCCCAAGACCAGCGACGTGCCCGCATCGCAGGTGCAGGGCAACGTGCTGAAGACCACCGTTCCGGCAAAGACCTTCGCCGTGTATCGCTTCTGAACAGGCGGAAGGAGTAGTAGTTAAGTAGCTCAACTCCTGAAGCTCTCCAACATGCGAAACATGGATTAAGTAGTTAAAGCAGATATAGTAGTTAAGCCAATGGCTGGTGCGCAGGGAAAGGCATGTCATCGCCTCCGCGCATCAACTCTTGGCTTAACTTCTATATCTGCTTTATCTGTTTATCCACTTAACTACTCAACTGCTTATCTGCTCAACCGCTTAGTTGCTCAACCGCTTAGTTGCTCAACCACAAAAGCTACTTAACAACCATTCTCCCCCTTGTTTCCCGGCGTGATGAAGGGCATGACGCTGTCTATGAGCGACTGCTTGCGGTCCTGAAGTGTGAGGATCTGCTCTTCGAGAGTGGCCGCCGCGACAAACCTGTAGACGAACACCGAGCGCTGCTGTCCTATGCGGTGGGCGCGTGCTATGGCCTGTTCCTCGGCGGCGCGGTTCCACCAGGGGTCGAGCAGGAACACGTAGTCGGCGGCCGTCAGGTTCAGTCCCACGCCGCCAGCTTTCAGCGAGATGAGGAAGAACTGTGTGCCGGCCGACTGCTGGAAGTGGGCTATCACCTTCTCGCGGTGCTGGGTCTGGCCTGTCAGCATGTCGTAGGCCCATCCGCGGCGCTCCATCTCGCTGCCCACGCGCTTCAGCAACTCCACGTACTCGCTGAAGATGAGCACCTTGTGGCGCGTTGCCCGCAGGTTCTGCAGATGCTGGAACACCACGCTGAGCTTGCCCTCTCCGTTGGCTATCATGCGCAGCCGTTGCAGGGCGGCAAGCATCCTTATTTGTCGGCTTTGCCCGCTGGTGCCGCCGTCGAGCCATTCGTTGCGAGCCTTCGAAAGCTCCTCCGAGTAGAGGCTGGCCTGCTGGTCTGTCATCGGGCAGACCACCACCTCTTCCTGCCGTTCGGGCAGGTCGCTGAGCACCTCTTCCTTGGTTCGTTTCAGGAAATAGGGCGCGATAAGCCGTCGCAACAGGTCGCGGCGGCTGTCTTCCATCTGTCTGGCGATGGGGTTGACGAAGCTGTTGTGGAACGTCCGCGCGTCGCCCAGCAGGTTGGGGTTGAGCACGTTCATCAGGCTCCACAGCTCTTGCAGGTTGTTCTCCACGGGTGTTCCGCTGAGGGCTATGCGGTGGAGGGCGCGCAGGCTGGCCACGGCCTGGTGGATTTGCGACGCAGCGGTCTTGAAGGCCTGGCTCTCGTCGAAGACGATGATTCCGAAGCTGAGGCCGGCAAGCTGCTCTATGTCGTTGAGCAGTGTGCGATAGGTGGTGAGCACCACGTTCCATCGCATCATCGCCAGCCGCTTCTCCTTTCTTTTGGCGGTGTCGCCGGTGTAGGTGAGCACCGACAGCGATGGCGCGAACCTTGAGAGCTCGTTTCGCCAGTTGTGCACCACCGATGCGGGCGCCACCACCAGCGATGTGCGGTAGAGGATGTTCAGTCGCGGTGCCTCGTTGACCGTCTCTACCGCACCTTGCATCTCCTCTTCTGTGAACAGCATCCCTGCCGTGTCCGCCCTGTGCGCCTGCCGGGCGGAGGCCTGTCGGCTGGCCGTTTTCGTGGCCAGTTTGTATTGCAAGAGCAGGGCGATGGTCTGCAGCGTCTTGCCCAGACCCATCTCGTCCGAGAGGCAGCATCCGGTCTGCGCCGCCAGGTTTTGCCACAGCCATCTGTAGCCCACTTGCTGGTAGGGGCGCAGCGTTGCCTTGAGCATCGGGCCGAAGTCCACGGGTTCTGCGCCGCCATCGGTGCGTGTGGCCTGTGCGTCGTCGGCAGCTTCGCGCTCCGTGCCTGCCATCTGGCTGCGGTGGCGCTGGAAGCCTCGCCCCTTGGGCATGCCGATGAGCAGCAGGTCGGCGTATCGCTTCAGCCACTCTGGCGGGATGAGCAGCAGCTCGCCCGTGGGCAGCATGTATTCCTGCTCGCCTCGTAGAATGGTGTCGCGAAGGTCGCTGAAGGGGAGGCGAATCCGCCCTTCGTCGGCCACCACGGTCACGTTGGTCTGCAGCCAGTCGCCCTGCCACGTGTCGCTCTGCTCCACGCTCAGCGGGCCTATATAGTAGATGTGGTCTGTGGGTTGCACCACGTCGAAGCCTTGCGCCCTCAGTCTGGGAGCGTGTTGGCGCAGCCATTCAATCATCGTTCCGAGCGACGCAAACCGCATTGTTGTTTCCGCGCCGGCCTCCTCTCTCAGCTTTTCAGCCATCCTTTGCTCTGCCCTCGTGTCGCGCAACTGCCGCACGAAGCAGAAGCTGTTCTCGGCTTCGGTCAGCGCGACGCGCCCGTTGGCCTTGTCTTCAGCCTTGAACTCCAGGCCACCATATCTGAAGTGCAGCGACAGCAGCCGAGTGCCATCGATGGCCGTTTCCACCACGAGGCAGGGCTGCGGCTGCTGGCAGACGTCGGTCACGTCGAAGCCCTCGGCGTTGATTTCCACCCGCGCCGCGTGTCTGAGAATGAAGCGGTGGAAGTAGTCGTTTTCCACATTCCTCGGTATTTCCACCCGTTGTTTGGCACAGAAGGGCAGCAGCAGCTTCCCGTTGAGCCCGTCGCCCAGCGCCATGATCTGGCCGTCGAGCACGAAGAAGCCCGGCTCGTGGGTGAGCACGATGAGCCGGTGGTCTGAGGGCCGCTCCACCAGCGCGCCGTCTATGCGCAGCTGCAGCCAGTAAGTGGTGCCCTTGTCGTGGCGGCTGAAGTTCATCACTATGCCCACCTTGCGGCCGCTGTCCATGCGGAGTCTCTGCGAGAGGCAGAGGGGCGCCTGCTTGTCTCTGAGGTAGAGGATGGGCATGTGGTGCTCGTCGGCCAGCCTGACGGCCTCGATGAGCCGCTTGTCTGCCATTCGCTTCACGTGGGTGCGGACGCCCTTGTCTGTGGTGGCCCAGAAGTCGGCCTCGTGTCTGAACACCTTCCGGTTGGCATATTTGGCGTAGAGACTCTGCGGGCGCAGCTGCTCGCAGAGCGCGGCCAGCCGGCTGAGGTGTTCTGGGTGAGGCTCTTCCAGGTCAGACCAGATGCCTCCCTCCGCTATCATGTATTCGCCAAGCGAGCCCACATGCTTCAGTTCGGCTGCCACGATGCCGAACTGCTCCAGCGGGCGAAGCGTCATTATCAAGGGCATTTCGTCGAGGATTTCAGGGTGCTACTTTCGGTTAAGGGCGCAAAGGTAGCGAATTATCCTGAGAAAAACAAGCCGCCATCCCGTTTTTTTGTTTTCACGGGATGGCGGAATCAAATGAGGAAAGAACCCGGAATGCCGGGATTCCGTAATGCCGGTGTTCCGTTATTTTGAAGTGCCGCCGCAGCGAAGCGCCGTGCGCCCGCGCCCCCGGCGGCTCTTCCCTCTATCTCTTTCTCTTTTCCACGCTGACCTTTCCGTCCTCGTAGGTCTTTCGGATGATGCGCAGTCCGCCGGCATCGTTGCTCACTTGCGTGCCGTCAGGCGCGAAGGTCTCCGTGCGCAGCAGCTGGCTGTCGCTGTCGGTTGTGCTGATTTCCGTGGGCATATTCTGCTCTTCTACGAGGGTGATGGTGAGCGTTACGCCACTGCCGTTCTGCACGGCTACGTCGTGCAGGGCGACATAGTGCGTGCCCGAAACCTTTGCGCGGAAGCCGTCGGTTCGGGTTCCGTTGTCGGTGGCATACACCTCTTTGCCGTCGGGCGCGTATGCTTCCAGCATGCAGGCGCGGCTGGCTGTGAGCGTGATGGAGTCGCCTTTGTTGACGTAGGTCTGGAACCAGTGGATGGTGTTGGGTGCAGGTTCGGCCACCGTCTGCGGTGTTCCCGCGATGACGGGCTCGAAGCTTGCCCAGCCAATATAGGGACCTGTAATCAGACCACCTACGCGGAAGTCAATCACGTCTTTGGATACCTCCACCGACTGATAGTCCACGTCGTAGAATCGCACCGTCAGCTTGTTCTTGGCCCAGGCGTAGGCCTTGCCGTCGACCACCGCAAAGGCGTAGCGCCGCGAGCTGAACACCTCGTCGCCCAGGTCGAGCGAAATGTCGAGCAGGAATGGATTGTCGGCCGATGCCACCTCCTGCACGTGCATGTTCTCTCCGTCGTTGAGCCAGTATTCATATCTGATGATGTGGTTGCCGCCTGTGGGCCTTTTCCAGAAATAGGCCGACTTCGCGTCTGCAGCCACGCCGTGCTTGGTGAGCAGCACCATGTTCAGGCAGTGGAAGCCGTTGGCCACATCGTTCACGTCGACATTGATGACAGCCGTGCCGTTGCTGGCGTTCACGGTGCCGCGCCCCACCACGCGCCCGTCAACCGATACCACATAGGTCATGGGCTGAAGGTCGGCTGCGGCGGGTGCCTTGACGAAATAGAGCGTGCGCGGTGAGCTCCACACATTGGAGCCGTTCTCGCTCACCATCATCCTCAGCGTGTGGAAGCCTTCGGCCAGGTTGCGCGCGTTGACGTTCCACGTGCTGCTGCCCGTGCCGGCAACCGTCGTCGGCGCGTCCTGGTCGAACCAGTAGCGGTATTGGTATTGTGCCTGCATGGTGGAGGTGAACAGTGCCGCTATCAGCGTCAGTATGATTGTTCTTTTGTCATGCATAATTCGTACAGCTTAAGTAACTATTTGTAATGACGAATCAGAAGCATCAGAGAATGAGCCTGTTATGCTCATTGTGGCATCTCCACTTTGATGCTGACGGGGAGTATTCCGTTGGTGGTGGACTCCGGTGCCTCGAACTTGGTGACCTGTGGTGCAGAGGTGAGCGGGCTGAAAGGTACCGGACCGCCGTAGATGCCCATCTGCTTTCCGTCGCCGCCCAGAAGCGTTCCGGCGGCTCCGGTGGTCAGTTTGTAGAAGTCGTAGGTGTCGGTCCAGTTCGTGCCGTCGAAGTTTGCAAAGATGGTGTTGATGCCAACCGAAAGTGCTGTGTTCGACTGGCCCGTCTGGTTGACGAACATGTCTGAGTTGGTGCTGTAGCAGTTCTGGCAGTCAACCGATGCAGGCGGATAGTAGTCAAGAATCCCGTTCAGCAGGAAACTGTTGCACAGCTGGCCCTGAATGATGCCTGGGGTCCAGCCATCGCCTCCGTTCAGCTTGGCCACGCAGTTCATCATGAACACGGTGGACGATTGTGTTTTACTGGAAATCAGCTTGATGACGCTGTTGTAGAACGAAACGGAGCTGTTGTTGGGTATGTTGATATGTCCAAGAATGTAGCAGTCTACGAAGCTCACGTTTGTCCACCCAATATTGGCGGTGTAGAAACTCATGTCGCTAATGCAGCACTTCAGGAACTGCGCGTCTTTCAGTCCGCAGTTGTTGGCGAAATTAATGCGCTCCCGAATGCACACTCCCTCCAGCTTCAGACGGTAGCTGGTGGAAGAATACTCCGGCAGTGAAGGGGAATAAGAGAATGTCGGAATGCCGTTGAGCACGGTGGAATGGATGCTTTTCTCCGGCACATCGGTCATGCCGGCGCCACGAATGGTGATCAGCTTGTTGAACGTAAAGCCGGCATTGAACTGTCCAGGTGAGAGGACAATGGTGTAGCCATGTGAGGCTGAAGTGTGGGCATCTTTCAGTGCATCGGCGCCATAGAAGGTGCCCTCAACGTTGCCCTCAGTGTCGATGAGTGTGGCCACGAGTGTGGTCTGCGCCTGTGCTGTCAGCCCTGCCAACAGCAACAGCAGTGATAGTAAGATTTTCTTCATGGTTTGTTTTGTTGATAAATAAAGGTGATGAATCTGGTTCTGCATTCGCTCAACTTCCAGCTGTTTGCGGCATGCTATGGTTGCAGAGATTGAGCGTAGTAGGTGCAAAGGTAGTCATATTTGTTTACATTTGCAAGCGTTTTGCCGTTTTTTTTGCATTCTGCGGTGCAATTGTGATAGCTGGAACACGCCAGTTTCAGACCGCCTAACCGCCATTCTCAGGCACCTAAACCGCCATTTTCGAGAAACAAATCCATTGAAATCGTTGAACGATTCCATTGGTTTTGTTCAACGATTCCATTGACTTCGTTGAACGATTCCATTGGATTTGTTTCAGAAATCTGCCGTTTTTGTTTCAAAAATCTGCCATTTAAACTGCTTTTATCTGGCAGATTTCTGGCGCTAGACTCTTCAAACAGAGCAGATGTGCTGGCGTCTGCAATTCCTGCAACCCCTGCGCTCGGCCAAGGTCAACGGTCCTTGGACGTTTTGCTTGCAGAGAACCCCTGATTCCCATAACTTCCGAAAGCCAGTGTAAAACCATTTTGCCGTAAAAACAGCGCGATTACTTACGGTATTCACCTTGGCGACCGCGCGTTTGTTCTTTTTTTTCACTTTTTTTGCAAATAATTTGCTCAATGAAAAAAAAACGTGTACATTTGCAAATTGAATAGTCACACCCTATCGATTTCTAAGCGTAATAATAAAAATAAAATATAGTTTTTTATGAGAAGAAGACTGATTTTTACATTAGCTTGCCTGCTCCTCTCGCTGGGAGCGGCATTGGCTCAGACTACTTTGTCTGGTACAGTCGTATCGTCTGAAGATGGCGAACCGGTGATTGGTGCGTCTGTTCTGGTGAAAGGTACGAGACAAGGTGTAGCTACAGACATTGACGGACAGTTCACGCTGACCACCAGCGTGAAGAACCCGCAGCTTGTCATTAGCTTTATCGGGATGAAAACCGTGACCGTGAAAGGTGGTCAGAACATGAAGATCACCCTGCAACCCGACGGCACTTCGCAGCAACTGGACGAGGTGGTTGTCACTGGTATGCAGAAGATGGACAAGCGATTGTTTACCGGTGCTGCCACAAAGGTGGACGCCGAAAAGACGAAACTCGACGGTGTGGCCGACGTGAGCCGTGCGCTGGAAGGACGCGCAGCCGGTGTGTCGGTGCAGAATGTGTCGGGTACGTTCGGTACGGCGCCGAAGATCCGCGTGCGTGGTGCCACCTCCATCTACGGTAGTTCCAAGCCCCTGTGGGTCATCGATGGCGTGATTCAGGAGGATGCTGTCGACGTGAGCGCCGACGACCTGTCGAGCGGTGACGCCGTGACGCTGATCTCAAACGCCATTTCTGGTCTGAGTGCCGACGACATAGAGAGCTTCCAGATTCTGAAGGACGGCTCGGCCACCTCCATCTATGGTGCACGCGCCATGGCAGGTGTGGTGGTCATCACCACCAAGCGCGGTAAGGCCGGACGCAGCAGCATCAACTATACAGGCGAGTTTACCTATCGTCTGAAACCCAACTACAGGAACTACAACATCTCGAACTCGCAGGAGCAGATGGGTATCTACAAGGAGATGGCCGCCAAGGGATGGCTGGAGTTCTCGGCTCTGGCCAACGGTAGCACGGCAGGTCTCTACGGTAAGATGTACAACCTGATTGCCCGCTACGACGAGACTTCGGGACAGTTTGGACTGCCCTACACCGACGCTGCCATGAACGCCTACCTGCAGCAGGCTGAGTTCCGCAACACCGACTGGTTCGACCTGCTCTTCAAGGACAACATCATGCAGAACCACTCGGTGAGCATTTCCACCGGTACGGAGAAGGCCAACCTCTACGCATCTGTCTCGGTCATCAACGACCCGGGATGGACCAAGGACTCGAAGGTGGAGCGCTACACGGCCAACATGAACGCCACGTTCAACCTGTCGAAGAAACTCAGCGTCAGCCTGCTCACCAACAACAGCTGGCGTAAGCAGCAGGCACCGGGCACACTGAGCCAGAGCACCGACGTGGTGAGCGGCTCTGTGAACCGTTCGTTCGACATCAACCCCTACAGCTATGCCATGAACACGTCGCGCACGCTTGACCCCAACCAGATCTACACGCGCAACTATGCTCCGTTCAACATCTTCGACGAGCTCGACAATAACTACATCGACCTCGCCATCAACGACATGAAATATCAGGCCGAGGCTACTTGGAAGCCCGTCATGGGACTCGAGCTGCACGCCATGGGCGCCTATCGCACGGTGACCAGCCGTCAGGAACACATCATCCTGAACCACTCTAACATGGCTGAGGCCTACCGCGCCGGTGTGGGCGACCCGAACAGAATGTACAGCAACCCGTACCTCTATCAGGACCCCGACAAACCCAACTCGCAGCCTATCTCCGTGATGCCCGTCGGCGGTATCTTCATCCGCGACGACAATACGATGGAGCAGCTGCAGTTCCGTGCAACGGCTCAGTTCAACAAGATCTGGCACGACACCCACATCATGAACCTCTTTGGCGGTATGGAAGCCAACAAGGTGGAGCGTGAGGCTCAGTATGAGGGACAGTATGGCGTGGACTATGAGAACGCCCGCCTGCACATCCCCAACTCCGACTTCTACAAGCAGGCCAAGGAGGAAGGCACGACGCTGTGGAGCGGCAGCAAGTCGTGGACGCGCAACCTCGCCTACTTCCTCAGCGGAAGCTATTCCTACAAGGGCCGCTACACGCTGAACATGACCGGCCGCTACGAAGGAACCAACGGACTGGGAAAGAGCCGCAGCTCGCGCTGGCTGCCCACATGGAACGTGTCGGCAGCATGGAACGCCCACGAAGAGGCATGGATGCAGAAGTGGATGGAGAACACCGACTACAAGCTGTCGCACGCCTTGCTGCGCCTGAGCTACTCGCTCACCGCCGACCGCGTGCCCTCGTTCGTGTCGAATGCACGGCCTATCTTCTACTCTTACAACATCTGGCGCCCCGTGGCTGAGCAGCAGGAGCAGGGCATCTACATGAGCAACATTGCCAACACCGAGCTCACCTACGAGAAGAAGAAGGAGTTCAACGTCGGCGTGGAACTCGGTTTCCTGCACAACCGCATCAACCTGGCCTTCGATGCCTACTGGCGTAACAACTACGACCTGATTGGAACCATCAAGACGCAGGGTGCCGGCGGCGTGCTCACCAAGTATGCCAACGTGGCAACCATGAAGTCGAGCGGTTACGAGGCTACGCTTTCCACGAAGAACATCCAGACAAAGGACTTCAACTGGACAAGCGACCTGACCTTCTCTTATGCGAAGAACGAGATTACCGACCTGGAGAGCCGCTCGAACGTCATCAACCTGATTACGGGTACGAGCAGCGACCACTTCCGCGTGGGCTATCCGCGTTCGGCTCTGTTCAGCATCCCGTTCATGGGTCTGAACGACGAAGGTCTGCCCACCTTCCTCAACGAGGACAACGACCATGTGGTGAGCGACATCTACTTCCAGGAGTATGAAAAGCTCGGATTCCTGGTCTATGAAGGTCCCACAGAGCCCACCATCACCGGTGGTCTGAACAACATGTTCACCTGGAAGAACTGGCGACTGAACGTGTTCATCACCTATTCGTTCGGCAACAAGGTGCGTCTCGACCCGCAGTTCTCTGCCGGCTACAGCGACATGAGCGCCATGCCGAAGGAGTTCAAGAACCGCTGGGTGGTGCCCGGTGACGAGAAGATCACCGACATTCCCACCATCGCCTCCGTGCGACAGTACTACAATAACAACCAGCTGGGCTATGCCTACAATGCCTACAACTACTCGACCGCCCGCGTGGCCGACGGCGGTTTCATCCGCATGAAGGACATCTCGCTGACCTACGACGTGCCGCATTCTTTCACCAACAAGATCGGACTCTCTACAGCATCGCTGAAACTGGACGCCACCAACCTGTTCCTCATCTATGCCGACGACAAGCTCAACGGACAGGATCCTGAGTTCGTCAACTCAGGTGGTGTGGCCACTCCTATGCCTAAGCAGATTACGTTCACCGTACGTCTTGGCATCTAACGCGCGTACATTTTTATATATAATAGGAATAAACAGAAGAAAGATATGAAAATCGTAAAATATATATCAGTTGCTGCACTGCTGACACTGGGACTCGTCTCTTGCGACGACTTCCTCGATCAGGAGCCCGATGAGCGTATTGAAATCAACGATGTGGACAAGGTCGTTTCGCTTCTCAAGAGCGCCTACTGTACGGCCAACTATGGCTGGCTCTGCGAGTTGTCGAGCGATAACCTCATGGACAACAACGCTCCTCACTATCCTGCATCCAACGATGACAAGAAGCAGACACTTGTGCATTACAACCTTCAGCCCTATGAACGTATGGACGATGAGATCTTCCGCTTCGAACAGGTGAAGTCGTCGACGGGTTCCGACTCGCCCTCTCACATCTGGGAAGACTGCTACAACGCCATCGCAACAGCCAACCATGCGCTCGTCTATCTCGACCAGATTGAAGAGAAAGAGCGTCAGGAAGCTGCCGCAACGGGCGCAGCGTATGCACCGTCGGCAAAAGAGAATGCAGCACGCGGCGAGGCGCTGCTCATTCGTGCCTACTATCATTTCGTGCTCGTGAACATCTTCTCTCAGGCATACAAGAACGAAGAGGCCAGCCGGCAGGACATCGGTATTCCGTATGTGACCACGCCCGAGGACAAGGTGCTCGTGAACTACGACCGTTCCAACGTGGCTGAAACCTATGCAAAGATACGCGAAGACCTGGAAGCAGGACTCAAGCTCGTGGTGAACACCTACTACGAGAAGCCCAAGTGGCACTTCAACGTGAATGCAGCCCACGCCTTCGCAGCGCGTTTCTACCTCTACACCCGCAACTATGAGAAGGTGATTGAACATGCAGATGCCGTGCTGGAGCCTGGCACCGCCAACCTGCCTAATCTGCTGATGCGCTACGACGGATTTGCCAACTGCACCTATGGTGACGACTACGCCAACGTGTGGCAGAATGCCGATCTCAACAACAACATCATGCTGGTGGCGACGCACTCCACGTCGTCGCGCCGCGCCGCAGGCTATCGCTACGGTCAGATTTCCACCGCGCTGCAGTCCACCATCTACCACCTTGGCCCCAACTGGCGCTGGTATGTCATTCCCTGTGCCTACGTCTCGGGCATGACCTTCTACCGCAGCAACCAGGACTACGGATTCATGTCGATGAAGTCGGGCGAGACCTTCGAGTACACCGACAAGGTGGCCGGCATCGGCTATGCCCACGTCGTGCGTCGCGAGTTCACCTGCACCGAGCTGCTGCTCGAACGTGCTGAGGCCAAGCTGCTGAAGAAGAATCCCGATGTGGATGGTTGCGTGGAAGACCTTATCGCCTACGACAACAGCCGCTGGACGTTTACCGAGGACGACGAGCGCACCTTCCGCAACGGCAACGCTCTGGTGGATCTGACCCGTGCCACGCTGGAAAGCTACTACAGCAAGCCCGTGAACTACAACTGCTTCGAGAACTGGGACTTCACGCAGAACATGAGTCCTGATTTCGTCATTCCGCAGAACCTGGTGGTCTATATGAACGCCATCAACGACATGCGCCGCTTTGAAACCAACTGGGAAGGACTGCGTTTCTTCGACCTGAAGCGCTGGGGCATTGAGTACTCTCACTTCTATAGCGTCGACAACATTGAGTACAAACTGACATGGAACGACCCGCGTCGAGCCATTGAGGTGCCGCAGGAAGTCATGGCCGCCGGTCTGGCTCCGTCGCGTCCGCCACTCGACTACACCGAATTCCAGCAGGCTACAGAATTAAGAAAAACGAAATAACTGAAGGAGGAATACAGATATGAAGAAAGTTTTTAATCTGGTTATCACCGCAATCTTCGGATTGAGCTGTTTGGGTACGCTCTCGTGCTCCGACGAGGATTTCACCGAAACCATCTTCGACACACGAGAATATCCCCTCGACAAGACGTCATACACGTTCCCGCTTGACACCTTTGTCAAGAAGAACTTCCTGGAGAAGTACAACATGCGCTTCATCTACAAGATGCAGGACATCGGCTCTGACCTCCAGAAAAACCTCGTGCCCTGCTCCTACGACAAGAGTTGTGAGCTGGCTGTTCTGGCAAAATACCTGTGGTATGATGTCTATGAGAAGTGCGCCGGACAGGAGTTCCTGAGAAAGTACAGCCCCAGAATCATCCATGTGATCGGTTCTCCTTCGTACAACCCCGCATCGGGCACCGAGACGCTGGGCTACGCTGAAGGAGGTCTGAAAATCTCTCTCATGAACGCCAACCACATGAGTATCTACAACATTGAGGACCTCAATGAGAAGTTCTTCAAGACCATGCACCACGAGTTCAGCCACATTCTCCATCAGACGATAGAGTATCCGCAGGACTTCCGCCTCATCTCGCGAAGCCTCTATAACCCGATTAGCTGGCAGGAAACCGCCGACTCGATAGCCATTTCTCAGGGCTTTGTCAGCGACTATGCCTCATCGGCCGACCGTGAGGACTGGGTGGAGACGATTGCCAACTACATCGTCAAGGACAGCATCTCGTGGAACAACATGCTCAACAGCGCCGAATACGACTGGGAGCGCGTTTCCGTTTCCAAGAAGCTTTGGGACACCTACAACATCCTTGTGCGCACCGGACGTGCCGACCGCGACTCAGTTGGCTACATCGACCGCAAGAATCCTGACGCATCAAGCGGCTCCGACGGCCAGTACAACATCCAGCGCAAGCTCATCCAGCGCGACGCCAACGACTATGCAGAAGTGGACGCCAACGGCAAGATTATCTACCTGAAGACCAGCGGCATCAACGGACGCGAAATCATCCTGCGCAAGCTGGAGATGACACGCCAGTGGCTTTTGGACAACTTCAACGTCAAGCTCGACGACCTGAGAAGGGAAGTGCAGCAGCGTCAGTGGGAGACCAATCCCGACGGAACCTTCAAGTTCGACGAAAACGGACAGTTCATCAACCGTCTGATTACTACGTCTGAGGACGGCAGAATCTTCATGGAGAAACTCCTCGATGAGGTCAATCAGTATAAGTCATTGCAATAATCACCTTCAAGATACATATAGCTATGAACAAGATATTATCAGCATCCATCTTACTGACAGGCGCCCTTGCCCTGGCAAGCTGTGCAGGCGAGGAAGAGAATCTTTTCGACAAGTCTGCAGCCGAAAGACTGAATGAGACCAGTGCCATCTACACATCGCGCCTTGAAGCCTCGCCCGGCGGATGGGTCATGGAGTACTATCCCACCAACGATGAGGAAGGTTATGGCGCTTACGGCTACTTGATTATGTCGCGTTTCAACAGAGACCATTCCGTGACGCTTGGCATGAACAACGAGCTTTCCAACGGAAACTACCTTGAAGACACGACACCTTGGGAGGTCATAACCGACAACGGACCAGTGCTCAGCTTCAACGCCTACAACGAATGTATCCACACGTTCTCCGACCCAGAGTCCTATCTTCGCGGCATTGCCATTGGCGACCAGGGAACAGGTGTCGGCGGCGACTATGAGTTCGTGATGGTAGACGTGCCCGAGGGCGGCGAGATGATCATGCTCAAAGGAAAGAAACGTGGCACATATACCCGTATGACCCGCGTTCCCGAGGGCACCGACTTCAACAGCTATCTTATGGACGTGGACGAATTCCGGAACAGGATTTTCCCGTCGAATGCGCCCAACTTCAATGTTGCCACCTTCGGCGACAGCATCATGAAGATAGCAGAGGCCAGCACCACCATTCCCAACTTCTACCGTTACAACGGTGACGAAATCGCCGACGAGACCCGTCATCCGTTCCTCATCACCAAGCGAAACGGCAACTACTATCTGCGTCTGCGCGACGCCTTCGAGCTCAAAGACGACCAGAAGGCACAGGAGTTTGAGTACAACGAGGCCGAGGACATCTTCAGGGAAGTCAACAATCCCGAGTTCACCATTTCGGGTCCCAACCCTGCAGAGTTCTGCCAGTTTGCACTCGACAATGCCCACAAGTGGCAGCTCCTTCGCAGCAGTTCCATGTCAGAGTCGATGAAAGAGAAGTATGAAACCGTGTTCAACGGATTCAAGACGCGCGGCTTCACCTTGTCGAACATGCAGTTCTCTATCAATGAAAACGGTGAGTTCGTCCTCAGCATCACCTACCGTAAGACCTCGAACACGCGTATCAGCGTGAAGTACGACTTCGCCCGCAACGGCGAACAGCTGACGCTTTCCAATCCTCAGCCTGTGGACAATGCCGCAGCCGTAATCGGCAACATCAACGGCCTTCAGGACTTTGTCAACGCCATTGCCACATCCTACAACGCGTCTCAGGATGGCAGCAAGTTCAATCTGATGAACATCAAGCTCACGTCGGCTTCGAATGCTAACGACTGGATTACACTTACTTTTATTAATTAATAAAACTCAACCACTATGAAGAAATCATTACTGTTAATGGCCGCTCTCGGCATCTGTGGCACGAGCTTTGCTCAGCTGCGTACCGAGATGACGGACACCAAGGTCATGATGACGGACTTTGTGAAGGCCGCCAAGATTGACCGTCCAATGATGACTGTTGGCAAGACAACAGATCTCTCGTCTTCACCTCGCAGGTCGAAGGAGACAGGTCTCTACTACTCCAAGCCCGCTGGCGCTCTCTATTGGGCGTGGGATAAGTCTGGAAGTGGCTACGGACCGACCTACATCAGCGTTCCTGCCTGGCAGGACTTCACCTTCAAGAACCTGTCTGAAAAGCCGACAGAGACTCTCTGGCATGGCAACTATCCCGGAAACTCCAACCCGTTCCGCGACCTCACTCCGTATGCTGAGGAGAACGGCGACTACATCGGCAACCTTGAAGCTGGCTATTACATGGCAGCTCCCACAGTGGCCGACAAGGCGCTGACCGACTCGTTCACCATCGGTGCCAAGACCAACTCCTTCTGGTCTGAGACCGACAAGGCCGGCAATCTCGCCAACCCCAACTACTACACACGTGTAGTCATCGACTCTGTGACCACACTCGGTTTCACCGATGACCATGCAGGTGGCTACTCCTTCGGTTCGATGAGCACCGGTTATCTCTATGGTACAGGTAACATCGAGTATGATAACGACAAAGACGGTAAAATTGACGAAGTCGGTGTCTGCCGCTACATCATGCAGTCTTTCCCGAAGCCCGCTTCTCCCCTCTATGTTGAGGACGTGTACTTCAACTGTCTCTCCGATGGTCCCGATCCACTTCCCGAAGGAAAGGAGCTGACATTGTCGTTCTACGACACTGTTATCGATGACAGAGGCCGTCCCGGTGCAGCCGACACGGATCCTTTCCTCGTGCTCAAGGCCACCAAGGCTGACCTCGAAGGCGACGGACAGCCCCATACCGTGAAGTACACTCAGACTGGTGTATACTACAGATGGTGTCTCACATTCAGCAACAAGGTTGTCGACGAATTCGGCATCGAGACCACTGAGCCGTTCGTTCTCGACAAGCCCTTCACCGTTGTCCTCTCTGGCATCGATGGCGAAGGCGTGAGCATTGGTTTCACCTGTAACGACATCAACGCTGAGGACGAATCTGACTTCGACTACAACGGAACGATCGGCGCTGGCTACTTCGTGGTCGAGGTACCCGATGGAGCCTACCAGCACTACTATTCTGCTTCTGCCCTCAACATGTCGCTCACCGGCATGATGGATGGAGTGATTGTTGCCGATGCCCTGACCGACAGCGAAGGCGGCGAGTTTGAGAACTGCAATGTGCTCTTCGTCTCCGACGATGGTACTGAGTGCGGCGTTGCTGCTGGCGACGATGGCTACTTCCCCGGCGTCTATGTGTACACCGCCAACTACTGGAAGGACACCGAAGGCACTGGCGATGAGTACTACTATCTCGACGAGCTGCCCGACTGGGTGACTGAGGTTACTGTCGACGACAGCTACTACATGAACCCCTCTTACGACTATCCCGCCTTCAACATCGTGGGCGTGAAGGCCGAGGCTCTGCCTTCTGGCACCAAGGGTCGTTTCGTGAAGACCTTTGTCAAGGGTCGTGGCGTCACCTCTGAGATTCCCATCATCATCGTTCAGGGTGAGGTTGATCCCAGCGAGTATCTCACTCCTGAGGAGGAAGAGGGCGACATCTACAACTTCGCCGCTGCCGCCGCTGCTGGCGAAAATCCCGAGAACTTCAACGGCGGTGCTGCTCAGAAGTTCGCCTTCTGGGACATCAAGAACGAGAAGAACGATGCACGTCAGGACTTCAAGGGCTACACCAACTACACCGGTGCCAACCTGCCTGCTGAGTGCCATGTATGGCGTCGCAGCGACCGCATCAACGGCAACGTGAAGGACGGCGGTCTGCAGTGCCCCAACGACCGTGTGATGGTCATCGACGGTCTCTACAACGGTGCTGAGGTAACGATTGAATACACCACTGCCGACGGCAAGAACATCGTCTACTGCCCCTCTACCGAGCAGCAGAACGAAGTGACCATCAACGGCGAGGCAGCTGTAACGGGCGTTTCTGAAATCGCCTCTGGCGCCAAGGTCGTCATGGAGAAGGCATGGGACGGTTACTTCGCTTTCCAGGTCTTCAAGGGCATGGTCATCACCAAGATTGTGATCAACAACAAGAGCACCGACACTGGCATCAAGACTGTGAAGGAAGTGGCCACCGCTACCAGCGGCAGCATCTTCAACCTCGCAGGCCAGCGCGTTTCTGCTCCCGTTCGTGGACAGATCTACGTGAAGGACGGCAAGAAGTTCATCGTGAAGTAATTCCTTTCGAAACTAATCATAAAAAGAGCCGTGGCCGCTGTGGTCGCGGCTCTTTTTCGTATTGGCATGTCATGAAAAAGCGAAAAATCTTTTCCTACATGACAGAGAAGTCAAGAAAAATATGTATATTTGCAGCGTAATCAGATAAAGGAGATACGACAGACATGAGAGACCGTACATACATCAGTTTCGACTGGGCCCTGAAGCGCCTGTTGCGCGACAAGGCCAACTTCGGTGTGCTCGAGGGCTTCCTCAGCACGCTGCTGGAGACGAGCATCAAGATTCACCGCCTCCTGGAGAGCGAGGGCAACAAGGACCGCGAGGATTCCAAGTCAAACCGCGTGGACATCCTGGCCGAGGACGAGAAGGGCGAACTGCTGCTCATCGAAGTGCAGGGCGAGACCGAATACGCCTATTTCCAGCGCATCCTCTTCGGCGCCTCGAAACTCGTCACGGAGTATATCGACAGCGGTAAGAACTACGACAACGTGAAGAAGGTGTACAGCATCAACATCGTCTACTTCGACCTGGGTCAGGGCAAGGACTTCGTTTATCACGGCAAGACCGAGTTCCGGGGCATCCACGAGGACGACGTGCTTCGGCTGTCGACGTTCCAGCGTCAGCAGTTCGGGGTGAACGAGGTCTATCAGCTCTATCCTGAATACTATATCCTGAAGGTGAACGACTTCAACCGCTGGTCTAAGGTCCCTCTGGAGCAATGGATCTACTTCCTTTCGACGAGCGAGATACCCGAGGATGCCGATGCTCCGGGCCTTGCGGAAGCCCGCGAGAAGTTGCTATTCTCAAAGATGAGCCGTGAGGAGCAGGCCGCCTATCGCCGCTATGTTGACGACCGCGTGATCCTCGCCGACCAGATATTCACAGCACGAGGTGAAGGAAAGCTGGAAGGAAGATTCGAAGGGCGCGAGGAGGGTCGTGCGGAAGGTCGAGCTGAGGGTCGAGCCGAGGGTCGAGCCGAGGGTCTTGCTGAAGGCCGAGCTGAGGGAATAGCAGAAGGCCGTGCCGAGGGTAGAAAAGAAGGCCGTGCCGAGGGTAGAAAAGAGGGCCGTGCCGAGGGCTTGGAAGAAGGCAAAGAGCTGGGACGCAAAGAAGGAATGGCTGAAGGCATGCAGAAAGGCATTGCAGAAGCAGCGCGGCAGACTGCCATGAAGATGAAATCCGTAGGCATCGACATCGCGACCATTGCTCAGTGCACCGGACTGTCTGCCGACATCATAGAGACACTATGACCCACACCAACCTTGTTTATCAATCCTATCAACGAATCATGAAAGAAATCAGGAAAATCCTTCTCACGCTGCTGGCGCTTTCCTTTGGCGCCCAGCTCCACGCACAAGTGTTCGACAGCTCCACCAAGGCGACGCTGGCGCAGACACGCTATGGTCAGGTGGCCGGCTACATCGAGGGCGGCGTCTACACCTATAAGGGCATCCCCTACGCCAAGGCCGCACGCTTCCAGCCCGCACAGGCGCCCGACGCCTGGACCGGTGTGCGCTCCTCGCGCCACTGGGGCCCCGTCTGTCCGCAACCCAAGAACAACGGTTGGCGCAACGACCAGACGGCCTTCTTCTACCAGTGGAACGACGGCTTCCCCGATGAGGACTGCCTGCGGCTGAACATCTGGACCAAAGGCCTGATCGACGGCAGGAAGCGCCCCGTGCTCTTCTGGCTCCATGGCGGTGGCTACACCACGGGCAACGGGCAGGAGCACCCCGGCTACGACGGCCGCAACCTCGCCGACAAGGGCGACGTCGTCGTCGTCACCATCAACCACCGCCTCAATGTGCTCGGCCACCTCGACCTCTCCGCCTTTGGCGAGAAATACCGCGAGTCGGGCAATCTCGGCATGACCGACATCGTGGCAGCCCTTCGCTGGGTGAGAGACAACATCGCCTACTTCGGCGGCGACCCCAATTGCGTCACCATCTTCGGCCAGTCCGGTGGCGGCGGCAAGGTGTCCACGCTGATGTGCATGCCCTCTGCCCACGGCCTGTTCCATCGCGCCATGGTCATGAGCGGCTCGTTCCTGGGCAGCACGCCCCAGGAAATCTCTCGCGAGGTGGGCTGTCTCACCGCCGAGTATCTGGGCCTGACAGCGCAGACCATCGACAGCATACAGACCGTGCCCTATGAAACCCTGCTCGATGCAGCGCAGAAAGCCATCAACGAGGTGAACGCGCGCCGTCAGGGCGAGGGCGGCGGACGCTTTGGCCGCGTGGGGTGGGGACCCATCAACGATGGCGCCGCCGTGCCCGGAGTCTTCGAGAACGGCTGCGAGCGCCTGTCCAACGACATCCCCCTGCTCGTCGGTTCCACGCTCCATGAGTTCACAACGCCGCAGGTCGACGAGTTCGTCCGCCAGTCGGTCATCCGCCAGGCTGCCATGCGCTGTGCCGACAACGGAGCGCCCGTCTATGTCTACCTCTCGGCCTATGAGGTGCCCACCGTCGACGGCTCCTTCCATGCCTGCCATTGCTCCGACATCCCCTTCTTCTTCAACAATGTGCTGAAGAGTGCCAGCATGACCGGCGCCACACCCGAAGGCCTGCACCTTGGCGACCTGATGAGCAGCTCACTCCTCAACTTCGCCCGCACCGGCAACCCCAATGCCGACGGCCTGCCCCAGTGGAGCCCCTTCACCGTCAAGGACGAGGCCACTATGCGCTTCGACGCACCCGAATGTCGCATGATGCGAAAGTAACGGCGCATTCTTGTGCCTGCGGCGCTACACGAATGTGCATGAATACCCATGTAATCGTATGGCGTGCTGACCTTCAGGAGCTCAGGCGTTTTCCATTTTTCGCTCCCTATCTTTGTAGATACCCCACCCCTGCCCCCTCCCCTAAGATGGGAGGGGAGCTGCTGCGCATCGTTTCGGCGGTAGCCACTCCCCTCCCATTTTAGGGGAGGGGCAGGGGTGGGGTGATAACCATAAATCCCCAATATAAACTTTTAAACAACTAACTTAACTTTCGGAACTCCTGAACTTCCGAAACTTGAATCGTATAAGGCACTCAACTCTTGCCCCCATCTCTCCCCGAAAGCCGATGAAAACACAGCATCATGCGTGTGTCTCCATGCATAATCGTCTGGCGTCTTCAGCCGTCTCAATCAGTTAATTTGTCGCTTTTGTCTCGTCATTTTGCCGCTTTCCCCCATCCAATCTGCCGTTTTCAAGAAACAAAACCATTGATTTTGTTCAACGATTCCATTGATTTTGTCGAACGATTCCATTGATTTCGTTCAACAATTCCATTGGTTTCGTTTCGCCAATCCGCCGTTTTCCATGTCTGAGAACACCGTTTCCGCAAATGGAAGGCGCCATCTCAAAGCCGCGATATCGTAGGGGCGGATCAGCGCATCCGCCCGCCACCGCAACGCGGAACGCCAATCCTATAGACACAGAAAAATCCGGTGAATCCATGCAATCGGTGTTCATAAAACCAACGAACACGGATGACGCAGATTCAACTCTAAGTTTGCAGCGTCTAAGAAAAAAGACAGGATTTTTTTTGCTTAGTAAGGTCCGATTCCCTACCTTTGTTGTAAGAA
>OCTW013409466.1_pt1 | contig 27276 bp, 20 predicted proteins | sample 1539671 | NCBI WGS metagenome assembly OCTW01 (sample SAMN02144230, study PRJEB22623) | gut metagenome | biome: sheep rumen | host: Ovis aries | place: New Zealand | reverse complement strand
GACTCGAAGGCTACTAATGTCGATGCATGCTGGTATGCCCTGGAGGCCATGAAGACAAAGGTCATCCTCATCATCGGTGGCAAGGATAAAGGCAACGACTACGAGCCCATCAAGCCGCTGGTAAGGGAAAAATGCTCTGGCATCGTCTATCTTGGCGCCGACAACCAGAAGTTGCACGACAATTTCGACAATATGGGCATCCCCGTGCGCGACACCCACTCGATGAAGGAATGCATGAAGGCTTGCTATGAGATGGCCAAGCCGGGTGAGACCGTCCTTCTCTCACCTTGCTGCGCCTCGTTCGACCTTTTCAAGAACATGGAGGACCGCGGAGAACAATTCAAGGAACTGGCAAGAAGTTTATGAACAAAAAGATAGGCAACATCTTCAAGGGAGACAAGGTTATCTGGATGGTATTCTTCTTCCTCTGTATGATCAGCATCGTCGAAGTCTTCTCGGCTTCGAGCAACCTGACATACAAGAGCCAGAACTATATCAGTCCGATAGCATTCCACGCTGGTACGATCTTGGCGGGAGCCGTTGTGGCAGTGCTCACGCTCAATATCCCATGCAGGTATTTCAAGTTGCTGACGCCTTTCTTGTTGATTATCTCTGGTATCACTCTTCTCTGGGTGCTTGTCGGTGGGGAGTCCATCAACGGTGCCAACCGCGTAATCTCCCTGCCTGGTGGCATCACATTCCAGCCCTCAGAGATCGCGAAGGGCACGATGGTACTCATTACGGCACAGATCCTCAGTGCCATGCAAAGAGAGGAGGGAGCAGACAAAAAAGCCTTCAAATATATCCTATTCATTGTCGTACCAACGGCGGCATTGATAGGCATGGAGAACCTCTCGACAGCAGTCCTTCTTCTAACCGTCATCTTCCTCATGATGTTCATTGGAAGAGTGCCTATGATCCAGTTGGGAAAACTATTAGGGGCAGCCGTCTTCCTGGTCGCCGTCTTCCTGACACTGGTACTCACATTGGGAAGTATCGGGGACAATCAGGAAGACAGTAAGCAGACGACCGAGGCTGTCAGTGGGGAGACAGACACCAAGGTCATCAAGGGCGGTGGCGTCTTCCATCGCTTTGTCACGTGGCGTAACCGTATCGTGAAGCACCTTGACAAGAAGGACATTGCGCCCGACGAATACGATCTGGACAAAGACGCGCAGGTGGCCCATGCAAACATCGCCATAGTGTCAAGCAACATCATCGGCAAAGGTCCTGGCCAGTCCGTTGAGCGCGACTTCCTGTCGCAAGCCTTCTCTGACTTCATCTTCGCCATCGTCATAGAGGAATTAGGCATCATCGGTGCATCGTTCGTGGTATTACTTTACATCGTTCTACTCTATCGTACGGCACGCATCGCCAGTCGCTGTGAAAACAACTTCCCCGCTTTCCTGGCCATGGGACTTGCACTTCTGCTCGTCATACAAGCCAGTTTCAATATGCTGGTGGCCGTTGGTATCGCTCCCGTGACAGGCCAGCCCCTACCCCTTATCAGTAAAGGCGGTACTTCCACCATCATCAACTGCGCCTATATTGGCGTCATTCTCAGTGTGAGCCGGTCGGCCAAAAAAAGGATGCAAAAAATGGCAGTAAAAGAAATATAATTTGTAATTTTGCACGCAAAATAAAATAGGTATGAGTAAAGCAATAAGAGTCATCATCAGCGGAGGCGGAACTGGCGGGCATATTTTCCCTGCCATCTCAATAGCAAACGCCATCAAGGCCTTGTGTCCCGAGGCAGAGATCCTATTCATAGGAGCACTGGGCCGTATGGAGATGCAGCGCGTACCCGCCGCTGGCTATGAGATCAAGGGACTGCCCATCCGGGGGTTCTTCCGACCTCTGTGGAAGCCCGCCAATATCGGGGTTGCCATCGATTATCTGAAAAGCAAATGGATGGCCAAGAAACTTTTGCGCGAGTTCCAGCCCGACGTGGCTGTAGGTGTCGGTGGCTATGCGAGTGCAGCCGCGCTGGGAGCCGCCAACAGCCTGGGAATCCGCACGCTCATACAAGAGCAGAACAGTTATGCTGGTCTGGCCAATAAGAATCTGGCTACCAAAGCAGAGAGGATATGCGTCGCATACGAAGGTATGGAACGATTCTTCCCTGCTGAAAAGATTATCCTGACAGGCAACCCTGTCAGGCAGAACCTGCTCGAGACGACTATCACTCGCGAAGACGCCATAAGAAGCATGGGGCTTGATCCGACGAAAAAGACCATCCTGCTCGTTGGCGGAAGTTTAGGAGCCCGTACAATCAATGAGAGCGTGCTCCAACACTTAGGACTTGTCAAATCGACCGACATACAGTTCATCTGGCAGACTGGCAAATACTACAGTGCCGAGATTGCAGAGAGACTGAAAGGGCAGACCATCCCGAACCTGAAGGTTACGGACTTCATCACTGATATGGGAGCCGCCTACAAGGCAGCCGACCTTGTCATCAGCCGTGCCGGTGCCAGCAGCATCTCAGAGTTCTGCCTCATTGGAAAGCCTGTGATTCTCGTGCCGAGTCCTAACGTGGCAGAGGATCATCAGACCAAGAATGCGCTGGCGCTCTCAACCAAGGATGCAGCCATCTATGTCAAGGATGCCGAAGCGCCGTCAACACTGCTACAGATCGCCATCGAGACAGTACAGGACGCAGACAAACTAAAGTCGCTGAGTGAGAACGTAAAGAAACTCGCACTTCCCAACTCAGCCACAATCATCGCCAAAGAAGTCATTAAATTAGCAAAATGAATATAAACGCTATCAAAGCAGTCTATTTCGTAGGGGCTGGTGGAATAGGAATGAGTGCTATCGCCCGCTACTTCTTGAAGAAAGGACTTGTCGTCGCCGGTTATGACAAGACCCCCTCCGACCTAACCCGACAGTTGGAGAAGGAGGGCATGCTCATCCACTACGAAGAAAACCTTGATGAGATTCCACATGTCTGTAAACAGAAAGAGGACTGTCTTGTCATCTATACGCCAGCCATTCCAGAAAGCCACAAGGAACTGACGTTCTTCCGTACGAACGGCTTTGAGATCCAGAAGCGAGCCCAAGTGCTTGGTGCACTGACACAGGCCCATAAGGGACTATGCGTGGCCGGTACCCACGGTAAGACGACCACCTCCACGATGTGCGCCCATATCATGCACCAGAGCCATCTGGACTGTAATGCCTTCCTCGGAGGTATCTCAAAGAACTATGGCACGAACTATATACTCTCTGACTCCGACTATGTAGTCATCGAAGCCGACGAGTTCGACCGCTCCTTCCACTGGCTCCGCCCTTGGATGAGTGTGATCACCGCCACAGACCCAGACCATCTGGACATCTATGGTACAAAGGAGGCCTACCTGGAGAGTTTCCGCCACTATACGGAACTCATCCAGCCAGGTGGTGCCCTGATCATCCACCGCGACCTGGAAATGAAAGAGCACCTGCAAGACGGTGTCAAACGATATGACTATAGTCTGACTGAGGGAGATTTCCACGCAGAGAATATCCGCATCGAAAACGGAGAAATAACCTTCGACTTCATCTCGCCCATCGAGAACGTGAGGAATGTCGATTTAGGCCAGCCGGTTCCCATCAACATCGAGAACAGCATCGCCGCCATGGCAATGGCACAACTCAACGGATGTACTGCGGAAGAACTAAAATACGGCATGAGGACATACGCCGGCGTGGACCGTCGCTTTGACTTCAAGATCAAGACCGACAGGTTGGTGTTCCTCAGCGACTATGCTCACCATCCCAAGGAGATATACCAGAGTGCCAAAAGCATCCGGGAACTTTACAAGGACAGGCATATCACTGCCATTTTCCAACCGCACCTCTATACCCGTACACGCGACTTCTATAAGGAATTCGCAGAGGCGCTGAGCCAATTGGACGAGGTCATTCTCACAGAAATCTATCCTGCCCGCGAACAGCCCATCGAAGGCGTGACTTCCCAACTGATCTACGACAACCTGGCTCCTGGCGTGAAGAAAAGGATGATACGCAAGGACGAGGTTACCGATTTCATCAAGAGTCATGAGTTCGAGGTGCTGATCATCCTCGGTGCCGGCGACCTTGACAACCAGGTGCCTCAGATTACAAAGATACTCAATAGCAAGAAATAACTATAGCGAACAAATTATGTCCGTCAACTGGAAGAAGACCATTTTCGTAGTATGCGACATCGTCATCGCCGCCTATCTGCTGCTGGCCGTCACCGCGTTCAACAAACCCGATGCGAAGGCCACAGTATGCTCTGAGGTGAAAATTGACGTGGCGCAGAATATCGTCGATGGCTTCATGACAGCAGGCGAGATCAAGCGGATCCTCACAGAGAACAAGTGCTATCCGCTCTCCAAGCCAATGACGGACATCAATGCCCGCACCATCGAAGACTGCTTGAAGAGAAGTCCATTCGTGGAGAATGCCGAGTGCTTCAAGACCCAAAGAGGCACCGTCTGCATCTACGTCAAACAGCGGATACCCGTCGTACGGGTCATGGCCGACAATGGTGACAACTATTACATTGACACCCGCGGGAACCTCATGCCTGAGACGCGCTACGTCACTGACCAGATCATCGCCACAGGCACCATTAGCCGCAAGTACGCCCAGAAGACGCTGACACACGTGGCCAACCAGATCATACAGGACAAATTCTGGAAGAATCAGGTCGTACAGATCAACATCCTCAGCGACGGCTCCGTGGAAATCGTTCCACGCGTAGGAGAGCACGTCATCTATCTGGGCGCACCCGTCAATATCGAGAAGAAACTGGATCGCCTCCGGAAGTTCTACCTATACGGCCTGAACAAAGCAGGCTGGAACAAATACAACTATATCAACGTTGAGTTTGACAATCAGATTATCTGTAAGAGAAACAAAAGAAAAAAGTAAATAATATCATAAGAGATGGCAGCAAAGGAATTTATCGTAGCAATTGAACTCGGTTCATCCAAAATGACCGGAATCGCGGGACAAAAGAGTATCGACGGCAGCATCCAGGTACTGGCCGTCGTGAAGGAGGATGCCTCCTCATTCATCCGCAAAGGTGTGGTCTATAACATTGACAAGACCGCACAATGCCTCTCCAGTATCGTCAAAAAACTGGAGACTCAACTCAAGACTGAAATTACTCAGGTATATGTAGGCGTAGGAGGACAGTCCATCCGTAGCGTGAAGAACGTTATATGCAAAGACCTGCCCAGCGAGACGATTGTTACCCAGGACATGGTGATCGAACTGATGGACGAGAACAGGAACATGAAATACCAGGATCAGGAGATCCTCGATGCTGCTGTCCAGGAATACAAGGTGGGCAGTCAACTGCAACTTGACCCGGTGGGCATCCAGGCCACGCACCTGGAGGGCAATTTCCTCAATATCCTGGAGCGCAAGGCTTTCTATAAGAACCTGAACAAATGCTTCGAGACCGCTGGCATCAATGTCGCTGAGATGTATCTGGCTCCTCTCGCACTGGCAGACTGCGTGTTGACAGAGGCCGAAAGGCGCTCCGGCTGCGCACTCGTTGACCTGGGAGCCGACACGACCACCGTGTCCGTCTTCTCAAAGAATATCCTGCGCCACCTCGCCGTCATCCCCCTCGGCAGCAACAACATCACCAAGGATATCGCCACCCTGCAGATGGAGGAGGCTGACGCTGAGCGCATGAAACTGAAGTATGCCTCCGCATTTACCGACAACAATGAGATCGACAATGAACTGAAATACTCCATTGACCCGGAACGACAGATAGAGAGCCGTAAGTTCATTGAGATCGTCGAGGGCCGACTGGAGGAGATCATCGAGAACGTATGGTACCAGATACCCTCAGAATTCTATGACAAACTGCTGGGCGGCATCATCCTGACTGGCGGCGGATCGAACATGAAGAATATAGAGAAAGCCTTTGCCAACCACACCCATGTCGATAAGATCCGCATAGCCAAGTTCGTCACCCAGACCATCGTCTCCAACCACGAACTCATCAAGGCCCACGACGGCACGATGAACACGGTGCTCGGACTCTTGGCAAAGGGAGACATCAACTGCGCCGGCAACGCCATAGACCCGAACGGCGACCTCTTCGGTAACACTCAGAAGACCACGCAGCCTATTGACCGCAAGCCGCGCCAGGCTACGGAGACCGACCCAGGCGTGATCCGCACGCAACGCGAGAAGGAGCAGGCCGATGAGATCAAGCGCCGCCAGGAAGAGGAAGAAGAGCGCCTGAAGAAGGAAGAAGAAGCCAAGAAGAGAGAAGAGGAGGAGCGCATCCGCAAGGAGAACAGTTTCTGGAACAAGGCCCTGAAGGGCATTAAGCAATTCGGGAAGTCGATTGTCGAAGAAGAATAAGGGAATTAGACAGATAACAGAACACAGATAATAGTTTAGATTATGATTGACGATAACAATAACATCCAGATCCTTGACTTCGGTTCACCGGAGAAGGAACACAGCATCATCAAAGTGATTGGTGTTGGCGGTGGTGGTGGCAATGCCGTTAACCACATGTATCGCGAAGGTATTCACGATGTCACATTCGTGCTCTGCAATACCGACAACCAGGCGCTCAACGACTCGCCCGTGCCTGTCCACCTGCAACTGGGCAAGGAAGGACTGGGAGCAGGCAACAAGCCGGAGAAGGCGCGTCAGGCCGCTGAGGAGAGCATAGAAGACATCCGCACCATGCTCAGCGACGGCACCCGCATGACATTCATTACTGCCGGTATGGGCGGCGGCACTGGCACAGGCGCTGCCCCTGTCATTGCCAGGGTATCCAAGGAACTGGGCATCCTGACCGTCGGCATTGTCACCATCCCCTTCCGCTTTGAGGGCGACCGCAAGATCGACCAGGCACTCGATGGCGTCGAGGAGATGTCCAAGCATGTCGATGCCCTCCTGGTGATCAACAACGAGCGGCTTCGCGAGATCTACCCGGAGTTGTCTGTCCTCGATGCCTTCGGCAAGGCTGACGACACCCTGAGCGTGGCCGCCAAGAGTATCGCAGAGATCATCACCGTCCACGGACTGATCAACCTCGACTTCAACGACGTGAAGACCGTCTTGAAGGATGGTGGCGTGGCCATCATGTCAACAGGCTACGGCGAGGGCGAAGGACGCGTGAAGAAGGCCATCGAAGACGCCCTGAACTCCCCGTTGCTCAACGATAATGACATCTTCAACTCCAAGAAGATCCTGCTCAGCATCTCGTTTGCCGGCTCAAAGGATGGACAGTCGTCACTCATGATGGAGGAGATGAACGATGTCAACGACTTCATGGCGAAGTTTGGCAACGACTTCGAGATCAAGTGGGGACTTGCCACTGATATCGAACTGGGCAAGAAGGTGAAGGTCACCATCCTTGCCACCGGCTTTGGCATCGAGAATGTCGATGGCATGGGCAGCCACCTCAGGAAGCAAAGTCAGGAAGAACTGAACCGCATAGCGGCCGAACAGGAGAGGGCAGCACAGAAGCAAGACCGCCGTAACCGCTACTACGGAGGCGAGAGTGCCACCAGGCGCTACAAGCGCCGTCCGAACATCTACCTCTTCCGCCCGGAGGACCTGGACAACGACGACGTGATCTCCGCCGTGGAATCCACGCCGACCTACAAGCGCACCAGGGAGATCCTCGACAGCATCAACAGCCAGGCCAATGGAGAGGACCTCAGCGATGCAGACGAGACGACCGCCACGCCTCAGGAGCCGGTCCAGGGTACCATCAAGTTCTTCTCGTAAAGCCTGCTGAACATGCCAAAGGAGCGGAAAGGTCATCGGATAGAGTATGATGTCCACGAGACGCCCAACCCACGCGGTGGCGAGACCACCTATCATGCCCGCCGCGTCAGTAGGGTGATGGAGGAGAAGGCCTTCATTGAGCATATCAGCGAATACACGATTATCTCCGAGGGACTGTATGCGCTGGTGACGAAGACACTGATGGACGAGATCCCCGAGCAGTTGCTCGACGGGCGCGACGTACATATCAAGGGCCTCGGCACATTCTACCTGAAGGTCAGGATGAAGCAGAAATACGTCACCGACCCAGGGGCCATCACGGCCCGCCAACTGGAGGTGGAGGGCATCGGCTTCACGCCCGACAAGGAGTTCAACAAGCGCGTCCGCACGGCACAGGTCTTTTTCGAGCGCAGGGAGAACAGTGGTTCGCTGCCTGTGAAGATGACGGATATCATCGTCAGGATGACGGACTACTGCAAGAAGCACCACTCCTTCACCGAGCGCACCCTGCAGTCGCTGTTCAGCCTGTCGAGATACAAGGCCAACCAGATCTGCAACCAACTGGTGGAAGGCGAGTATGCCAAGTTCACCCGCACCAAAGAGGGAAATACCTATCACTACCATCGCGTAGGGGTCGAATAGTCTGCCGTTTCCATCACGCATAGTCCCTTCAGCAGAAGACTAACCCGCTCATCCTGAGCCGCTTCCGCTGAAGGGACTTTTCATGTCCTACTTCTTCACCACGCGATAGACATTGCCGTACTCCGTGTGCTCCGACTTCCAGCCCAGGCGCCTCATCACCTTGCCCATCTCCGACTGTGACATGCTGCGCATCAGCGCATGGTTGTGACTGGCGAGTTCCTTGATGATGTCCGCCGCGCTCAGCGACCAGCAGTCCTCACCCTCCCCCGGCTGCCGGAAGAAAGTACCCACGAGTTTCTCCACAGGCGAGAGCACACGGTAGGCACGGTTGTGCTCCTCCATCTGCCGCTCATCATCCTTCGAGAAGAAGCAGGGCTCCCCACCCTCCACCTCCTGGAGCAGTTGGGCATAGAGTTGGTCGTGGCAGATACCCTCCACATTGATCAGTCCCTCGGGCTCCACCACCAGGAAGCGGCGCGAGCCGGTGGGATCCGTCAGCAGTTCACGGCAGTTGCTCGTACCCACGAACGAGGCGATGCGCGGCAGACGGTTGAAGTTCTTCTTATAGGCCCCGATGAAACTCGGCTTCAGCGTCTGCATCAGCGATTTCAGTTCTGGCATCTTCTTGCGGGGCTCCTTGTCGAACTCGTCCATGTTGATCAGCGCGAACTCCACCATCTTCCGCTGGGCATTGCCCTTCGTGGATAGCGAGAAGTCGTCAGTATAGTAGTCACGGAGCGTCCTGGGCAGCAGTTCGCGGAGGAAGGTGCTCTTGTGGAGTCCCTGCTGGGGCGACACGATCAGCAGCATCACGGCATTGGCATGCATGGGATCCCAGTGGAGCCACTGCGCCACCACCCCACGGAGCCAGATGCGTCCCAGCCGCAGGAAATAGGGGTCTGCCGACACGCGCCGCAGCAGGTCGTCGGCATAGTCACGCTCACCGTCCCACTTCCCGCGCACACTATTCAGGTAGGCAGTGACGGGGTGATAGTCCTTGGCAAACTCCGACTCCACGAAGCGCTTCACCTGACTGTCCAGACAGAAGATTCCCGCATCGGCCACCTCGTTGGCGATCGAGTTCAGTTCCCTCTTGTCGATGATCTTCCACGTCCCCTCAGCCTTCCGACGGTACTCATAGACGTCAGTCACCACGTTGTGGCACATCTCCCACGTCGCACGTACATAGTCTTTCATCTCATACTGCGGACGGAGGTAGGCCATCTGACGGTCGCGATACTTCGACTCCTTGTCGGTCTTCTGCTTCTGCAACTGCTGGCGCAGCAGACCGTTCTGTTCCTTCAACTCTGCAAGGTACGTACTGTTATTCAGCACCTCGCGAAAACCTCTCATGACATTCATCATAGTCTTTTCGTTTGTTCTAAATGTGATTTTGATCTCGTTTCCGGGTGCAAAGATACAACCATAAACCACTGATTTCCAAGCAAAACTAATCCTAAATGAAGGTCCTTTCCGAAAGTTTATAGGGAGCCTCTATTCTTTCCTGAGAGCCTACATCACATTCCCAAAGAGCCACTTTAGCATCATTTGACAATTGTCAAACGTTCTTTTTACAATTGTAGTTTAATCGTTCGACAATTGTCAAATTGCTTTTTGAGACCCCTGTGAAATACTCAAGTGTCACGAAAAACATCCCTTCAGCCGATCCGCCTGAAAATCAGCCCATTACCCCCCGGCTGAAAGGAATAATGATTCTACCAGAAAATATGTATCTTTGCAGCCAGAAGAATAAAAGAGAATTAATCATTAGAATACTCTACTTCATCAAAACGGGATTTATGAGGTATGATGATTGCCGTCTTGTAACTTCGCCTTAATGAAATCCTGAATATCGTTTGTAGATACGTTATATATAGGAGATAACGTCTCAAATTGATTATCTTTAGAGAAATATTCACCATTTGTAATCATTGCAAGCAGGTTTTTCTGCTTCAATTTATGACCAGAATGCTCCAACGCAATGGGAATCAACTCTTTAATATCAACACCACTTTTTAAGTTACTGCATCAAACAATTCTGAAGTCTGCGGTGCCAAACCTTTCATCACGCAGCCAATTTCTTGTTAAGTTCGCGAGTAACCATTGACTTGACATAAGCGCCCTACAATCCTCCGGCCAGTTACCAGCCAGCGACAGAATGCGATTACACCTTATTCAAAATATACAAACTAACGGTACAGGTCTTTGAGCACGGCCACAGACTTGAGTTCAGGGAAATCCGTGAGGTGGAGGCGGTAATAGGTCAGGGCGACTTCGAGAAGGCGGTTGCGCTCCTGGTGGGACATACGGAAAAGGTGCATCGTGGAGTAGTCCATGCGCATCATCAGTTGTACCTTCTCCGCATCTTCAGGCTGCAGGAAATCACGATGGAGGGGAGGAACTGTACAGAAGACACTCTCACGGAGATCGAAAAAGTCGCCAAGGGCAAAGTCCTCTAAGTTCGGATAGAATCCGAGGAAACGGCTGAGTCGCATCAGGAACACCAGATGGAAATTGGCAAAGCGGTCTTCCTGGCTGTCCAGCCACTGGATGCTGTTGACCACATAGTCGAACAACGGCTCGTTCTGCTGCTCGGAACGGAGGGCATAATAGAGGAACTCCGCCACGAAGAGCGAGATGGACAGTTTCTGCGGCTCGAAAGGAATGGAGACGAAGGGACAGGACAGGCGGATATCCCTCAGTTTCTGCAGTTGTACCTTCGGGCGCACGTCAGCCTCAATCTCCAGCATCGTCAGGGGCTGGAAGAACTGCTTTTTCATCTTCGACTTCGACGATTTCGGGATGCTGACGATAAACGAGAGTCGGCCATGACTCTTGGTGAACATATCAACAATGATACGGGTCTCACCATACTTGAGGGAATGCAGTACTATCGCTTGAGTCTTCGTCAACATAGGGTGCAAAGATACGACAAAAAGTTGAGAGGGGAGAGTTGAGAGGGGAGAGTTTTTGTATTTAGGTAGTTAAATAACGTTAATTGTTGAGTAATTCTCAACTCCCCACTCTCAACTCTCAATTAAAAGTAGTACCTTTGCACCCGCAAAAATATAGACGGTCCCTTCGTCTATCGGTTAGGACGAGAGATTTTCATTCTCTAAAGAGGAGTTCGACTCTCCTAGGGACTACATATTAAATCTGTCATCTGCACAGCCAAGTGCTACCTGTCGTCAGGCAGGGACAAGGTGGCGGAAGCCCGCAAGGGCTGCTCAGGGCAGTCGTAGAGATATAAGACCCACAGGCTTTTGTAAAATTAAAAAATTAAAAATTAAAAAATTAAAATGGCAAATCACAAATCATCCGTGAAGAGAATCCGCCAGACAGAAAAGAGGGCGCTTCACAACCACTACTACGCAAAGACCATGCGCAACGCCGTCCGCAAGTTGCGTGCTATGACCAACAAGGAAGAGGCAGCCTCTCTGTATCCGAAGGTGCAGAAGATGCTGGACAAGTTGGCAAAGACCAACATCATCCACAAGAACAAGGCAGCAAACCTGAAGTCAAGCCTTGCCAAGCACATCAACAAACTTGGATAATCACTACCCAAGATAACGACAAGACCGCAGTCCTTCTGGATTGCGGTCTTCTTTTTTGTAGTTTTTTAGCAGATAAACTATGTTTATCTGATTTTTTTTTACTACCTTTGCAACCAATTAGCAAAATACGAAGAAATGACAGAAGAACAACTGAACCAAGAGCAAAACTATTCAGCGAGTAACATCCAGGTGCTCGAAGGTCTGGAAGCCGTGCGAAAGCGCCCAGCCATGTATATCGGTGACATCAGCGAGAAAGGTCTCCACCATCTGGTCAACGAGACAGTCGATAACTCTATCGACGAAGCCATGGCAGGCTTTTGTACACATATCGAAGTAACGATCAATGAAGATAACAGTATTACCGTACAAGACAACGGACGAGGCATCCCCGTCGATGAGCATGAGAAGATGCACAAGTCGGCCCTGGAGGTCGTCATGACCGTGCTGCATGCTGGCGGTAAGTTTGACAAGGGGTCCTACAAGGTATCCGGTGGTCTGCACGGCGTGGGCGTCAGTTGTGTGAACGCCCTCTCCACCCACATGATGTCGCAGGTATTCCGCAATGGGCATATCTACCAGCAGGAATATGAGAAGGGTAAGCCCCTCTACGACGTGAAGATCGTGGGTGATACCGATCAGACAGGTACCCGCCAGCAGTTCTGGCCCGACCCCACCATCTTCACGACAACGGAATACAAGTACGACATCATTGCCCGCCGCATGCGCGAACTGGCCTACCTGAACGCAGGCATTACCATCACGCTGACTGACCTGCGCCCCGACGAGGAAGGCAACCTCAGGCAACCAGAGGTGTTCCACGCCAAGGAAGGACTGAAGGAATTCGTGCGCTACGTCGATCGTCACCGTCAGTCGATTATCGGCGAACCCATCTGCCTCAAGACAGAGAAAGACGGCGTGCCCATCGAGGTGGCCCTGCTCTATAACAGCGACTACTCGGAGAATATCCACTCCTACGTCAATAATATCAACACGATAGAGGGAGGTACCCACCTGACAGGCTTCCGCATCGCCCTGGCACGTACCTTAAAGAAGTATGCCGACGAGGATGACCAGTTGCGCAAGCAGATTGAGAAGGCCAAGATCGAGGTGGCACAGGATGACTTCCGCGAGGGTCTTACGGCCATCATCTCCGTGAAGGTGGCCGAACCACAGTTCGAGGGCCAGACCAAGACGAAACTGGGCAACTCCGAGGTAAACGGTGCCGTGCAGAAGGCTGTCGGCGAGGCGATGACAAACTATCTGGAGGAGCATCCGAAGGAGGCCCACACCATCTGTGAGAAGGTCATCCTGGCTGCCACAGCGCGTATCGCTGCCCGCAAGGCGCGTGAGAGTGTACAGCGCAAGAACCCGATGACGGGCGGTGGCCTGCCAGGCAAACTGGCTGACTGCTCCAACAAGGATCCCAAGGACTGCGAGATATTCCTCGTCGAGGGTGACTCCGCAGGCGGCTCCGCCAAGCAGGGTCGCGACCGTCACTTCCAGGCCATCCTGCCCTTGCGCGGTAAGATCCTGAATGTGGAGAAGGTGCAGTGGCACCGTGTGTTCGAGGCTGAGTCAGTAATGAACATCATCCAGTCGATAGGCGTCCGCTTCGGCGTTGATGGTGAAGACTCCAAGGAGGCCAACATCGACAAACTGCGCTACGACAAGATCATCATCATGACCGATGCCGACGTCGATGGCTCTCACATCGACACGCTGATCATGACACTCTTCTACCGTTTCATGCCCCAGGTCATCCAGGGCGGACACCTCTATATCGCCACCCCGCCACTCTACAAATGTACCTACAAGAAGCAGTCGGAATATTGCTACACGGAGCAGCAGCGTCAGGCCTTCATCGACAAGTACGTGGCTGGCAACGGTGACGACAAGGCACTCCACACACAGCGCTACAAAGGTCTTGGCGAGATGAACCCCGAGCAACTCTGGGAGACCACCATGAATCCGGAGAACCGCCTGCTGAAGCAGGTGACTATCGAGAATGCTGCCGAGGCAGACGAGATATTCTCCATGCTGATGGGCGACGATGTGGAGCCCCGACGAGAGTTCATCGAGAAGAACGCCACATACGCTAATATCGACGCATGATATTAGAACATCACACAAAATGAAAATCGGGCTGCAAACAGGCAGCCCGATTTTCATTATAGTAACATGCACAGCACTATCCGCAGTGGAAATACTGGTTCACGAGTTTAAGGACTTCCTCAGGATAGTTCTCGATATTCTTACGAAGCGTCTTGTCGTCGAAAGCACGGAGTTGAGCGATGATACCGTCGATCATCGCAGGTGAGAACACCCCGTGCTCCTCAAATGCCTTGCGCTGGCGATCCAGACAGTCGGCAGAAGCGACGCATGAGTCAGGCAACTGTGCAAGGGTAGCCAGACGGTCCGCATTTTCTGCCGCGTGGATATTCACATTCACGTATGTTTTCTCTGCCACTTCGAGGGCATCCTGCATCTCGAAGCCATGCCTACAGGCCACGCAAAGGCCAGCAAGTAACTGGTAGAGATCAGCGCTGCCATCGGGCGAGCGCATCTCAACCGTTTGCTTAATGCTCGTGTCATAGTTGGTTTCCGGCTCCAGCGGGTTTGCCGCATGGCACATATCGACATCAGCCGCCCAGCCAAGGGGCACACGGACGAGTACCGAACGGTTCCTGTCACCCCAACATACATTCGTCGGTGCTTCCTGATGGGGCACCAGACGGAAATAACTGGTAGGATTCTTATTGCCGAAGGCGGTAATAGCAGGAGCCAGGTCCATCATACCGGCAATCATCTTGCGCGCACTCTCAGAGAGCACACCCCCAGCCAGCATCTGATTCCTGCCATCTTTCATCATCCGCATGTGGATGTGCAGGCCAGAGCCGGCCTTGCCTGTGGTTATCTTCGGAGCAAAGGTTACGTCATAGCCCAACTCGTATGCCAGGTTACGGATGACCCATTTAGCCACCATCAACTGGTCTGCCGCCTGCTCCACTGGCACTGGCAGGAACTCAATCTCGTTCTGTTCATAGTTTTTCCCGTCAAGGGAGAAATTACCCACCTCGGAGTGTCCATATTTAATCTGCCCGCCAGCCTGTGCGATATATTGCATACAACGGGTGCGGAACTCATTGGCCTTGGCGTAAGGGGCTGACTCATGATAGCCGCGCTGATCCTGAGCAGGGAACACGCCCTCGTCGTCGCTGATCACGTAATATTCCAACTCCCCCATCGCCTGGAATTCCATGCCCGTCACCTCCGTAAAGGCCACAGCCGCCTTGTGGAGCGTATGCTCTGGAGACGACTCCAGGGGATGACCGTCTTTGTCAAAGAAAGAACAAAGCATTGTCACCGTTGGAATTTCAGCAAAGGGATCGACGAAAGCCGTGCGGAAACGAGGCAGCACGTAGAGATCACTACTTCCTGCCTGGATAAACGAGAAGAGGCTGGAGCCATCAACACGCTCACCACAGGTAAGAATAGTATCGAGATAGTCGAGGTCGTTGATCACGAAGTTAAGTGTCTTCAACTTCCCGTCTCCACCAGGATACATAAAGTTGACCATACGGATGTCATGCTTCACGATGTAGTCAATGATGTCGGCCTTCGTGAACTCTGCCGACGGCTTCTCGAGCGCCGCCACGATAAGGTTGGCATTCAGAATAAGATGTCTGTTGTCCATAAATACAATAGTTGTTTTGAAGTTTGCAGTTAAATTTGCCGCAAATATACAAAATATTTTCAGAATTATACGTGGATAATTCAGTTTTTTTATGTAAGTTTGCACCATGAAATGGGTTCCACTGCTCTGGCTGATGGTCATGCCGTGCCTGGCGCAGACCTTTGCACCGCGGGAAGAAAACGGTTTCTCACTGCGCAAGGAGCACGACAGCCTATACTGGCTCAACGACTGGCGCCTGCCCTACCCCATCTATCAGTTCCAGACAGGCGACGTGGATGGTGACGGCCGTATCGACGCGATGGTGGGTGTGATAAAAGCGACGAGATATTTCCCCGAGAAAGGACGTCGGCTCTTTATCTTCAAGCAGGTGAATGGAAAGGCGCGCCCCCTCTGGCTCGGATCGAAACTGGGCGGTAACCTGCAGGACTTCCGTTTCATCAACGGCCATATCCGTAGTCTGGAGAAAGCAGAACGACTCTATGTGGTGGCCGACTACAAATGGGGCGGCTTCGGTATGACCTTCGACCACTATATTATAAAAGGTGTAGATCAAGAAACAGCAACTAAATACTTTAGCCAATGAGAACAAAGACTTTCCTCGCAGCATGCCTCGCGCTGATGATAGCAGCATGCAGCCAGAAAACAAGTGTGGTGTCAGTACCCGTATCATCCATCGACGTGGAGCAACTGCTCGACAGTATCGACTACAACATGGATGTCACGGGGCTCTCCATCGGTGACCTGCGCGTACTCCGTAATGCGCCTCTCGCCCGTCAGGGATTCCCCTTCAAGGATTCTTATCTCCGCGGTGTCTATGAGCGTACGACCTGGTATGACTCGCTGATGTGGGAATTCGACGCACAGACGGATTTCAGCAAGGTCGTAGAAAAGGAAGGAGAGACGTGGCGCGACTATTACTACCGTGCCAGTCGGGAGACGGGAATGGTGAAATATACCCAAGAAGAACTGGACTTCATGGAACGTCTGAAGGCACGTGAGGAAGAACTGAAGAAACTGAACTTCGACGTGCCCGAGGAACTGCGCGTAAACATGCAGAACCTCATCAACCCCACGCAGTTGAAAGACTTTGACTCACTGCTCTGCCAGCGACTGGCCCAGGACGGTTTCGTCATCGTGCCCGCAGGCCATGAACAGTTGTTCCACGTCTATGAGCAGAACGACTATAACACGTTCCCCAGTTTCGTGACTACCGACCTCTACCTACAACTCTACCACCTCTACTTCGACTGCATGCTGCGCGAACTGGAGGAGACGACGCTGCTAAAACTGATGACCGACTTCACACACGATATGTTCAATGCCACGCACCAGATGTATATGAAGATCGGACTCAATGAGGACGACCAGCGGATGGCCCGCCACAACGCAGCCTTCTTCTGCATCGCCAACAAACTCTTCACAGGTGAGTATTGCGGTATCGACGAGGAGATCGAACTGGCCAAGCCCGAGGTAGAGAGGGTGATGGCCGCCAAAGACGATATGACCCCGTTCTTTATGGACCACCGTGGAGTGACCTTCCCCTTCAGCCTGTTCCGGGCCCGTGGCCACTACACCCGCAGTGAGGCGCTGAAGCGCTACTTCCGTGGCATGATGTGGTTGCAGACCGCTCCCTTCGGCATGGACAACCGCGAAGAACTCAAGGAGGCCATCATGATAGCCCTCGCCCTGAAGAATAGTGACGCTGCACGACAGAAGTACGACAAACTGAACAACCTCATCACCTTCCTGATGGGCAAGCCCGACAATGTCAGTATCCTACAGGTATTAGAGGAAGTAGAGAAGACTGGCAAGTACCTGGATATCCTCGACGATGAAGCAGCGCTCGACAAAATCGAGAAGGCCATCAAGGAGGCAGGCAACAAGCAGATACGCATCTCCCCGAAGTTCGAGAAGAGCAGCCATGTGAAGGTCTGCATCATGCCTCAGCGCTACCAGCCTGATGCAGAGGTACTGCAGGAAATGGTCGATAACGAAAACAAGCCGACGCAGCGCGCTACCCCGAAGGGACTCGACTTCTTTGCTGCCATGGGCGTCTCCCCAGCAGAACAGATCCTCATCGAAGAGGGACAGAAATGGAAGGGCTTCAAGGGTGCACTGGACAACATGAAGGAGCGCATGGGCAAGATCGACTGGAACGAGACCATCGCCACCCAGTGGATGAACACGCTGAAAACCATCTACACCAAGGATAAGAGTGCCAAACTGCCCTACTTCATGGTTACCCCCGAATGGGACAAGAAAGACCTGAACGCCATGCTTGCCTCCTGGGCCGAACTGAAGCACGACGCCATCCTTTACGCCAAACAGCCCTTCGGAGCCGAGTGCGGCGGTGGTGGCATCCCCGAGCCACTGACCAAAGGCTATGTGGAACCGAACACGGCATTCTGGAAGAAGGCCATCGAACTGCTGGAGAATACCCAGAAACTGCTGAAGGAACAGGACATGCTGACAGACAAGATCAAGAATGCCACCAATAGGATCCATGAGGAGGCCGAGTTCCTGTTGCGCGTCAGTGAGAAGGAACTGGCAGGTACAGCCCTCACGGATGAGGAGTACGACCAGATTAAGTGCATCGGTTCTACCTTCGAGAACATCTCCCTCGACCTGATCCGCCAGCCCGACCAGTTCCTGGACGGTTGGTCGAACGTAGAAGGTGCCGACAAGAAGGTAGCCCTCGTGGCTGATGTATATACCGCCAATTCTGATAACAACCCGGAAAAATCCATCCTCTTCGAAGCCGTCGGCAATGCTGACGAGATCTTCGTCGTGGTGGAGATTGACGGCTATCTCTACCTGACACGCGGCGCCGTACTGAGTTATCGCGAGTTTACCCAGCCTATCGACATGCCACGACTGACCGACGAGGAATGGCAGGAGCAGTTGGAGAAGAACCCGCAGAAGGGCATACCTGAATGGATGAAGCGCATTATCATCAATCTGAAGAAAAAGCCGGAAGTGAATGAGGAGTTCTTCTATAGTTCTGGCTGTTAGTCTGTTTTTGAGTTCCTCGGCAGATGCCGGGGAACTCAACATCATCCTGACTGGTGATATCCTGCTCGACCGTGGAGTACGACAGGTAATAGAACACCGCGGAGCCGACCATCTCTTTTCGCAGGGCATCGACTCCGTGTTTCGTTCTGCCCAGGTCGTCGTAGGCAATCTGGAGTGCCCTGCCACGAAGATTGAAGCCCCTGTCTTCAAACAGTTTATCTTCCGTGGGGAACCAGAATGGCTGACCACCCTGAAGAGACACGGCATCACCCACCTGAATCTGGCCAACAACCACTCCATCGACCAGGGACGCGAAGGACTGCTTGACACCAAGCGTAATATCATCAAGGCAGGGATGGTGCCCATCGGAGCGGGAGAGAATATGAACGAGGCCTCGCAGCCCGTCCTATTGGCGGAACAGCCCCGCAAGGTGTGGCTCGTACCCTCACTTAGACTTGCCTTGGAGAACTATGCCTACCTGCCAGACAAACCCTGTGTCAGTCAGGAGCCTATGGACTCACTGCTGGAACGTGTACACCGCCTGAGGACAGCCGATTCCACCGCTGTCATTATCGTCTCCCTCCACTGGGGTGGCGAACATACCCTGGAACCCATCCCCCGGCAGCGATGGGAAGCCCATCAACTGATACATGCTGGCGCCGACATACTGGTGTGCCACCACACCCATACCCTACAGACCATCGAGGACTTCCAAGGGAAGATGATCTACTACAGTATCGGCAACTTCATATTTGACCCTACCAAACCTCTGAACAGCCGTACCTGCATCGTGAGACTCAATATACAAAAGGATGATCTCCGAGTAGAAACCATACCCATAGAGATCCGCCGGTGTGTACCTTACATCACTAATGATACAAAGCAAAATTGACCAATATGAAGATATTAGCCATTAACCCGGGAATGATCTCGACCAAGGTGGGGATCTTCCAAGACGAGAAACTGCTGATGCATGCCACATTGAATCACCCGTTCGAAGAATTGTGCCGCTATCCATTCATCATGGACGAGTTCGACTACCGCAAGGAAAAGATCCTGGAAGAGATTCAGCGCCAGGGCTATACCATGGACTTCGACGTGGTCGTGGGCCGAGGCGGTCTGGTGAAGCCCATTGAAAGCGGTGTCTATGAACTGAACGAAAAGGTGATTGAAGACACCCGGAATCCACGCCTGCACCACGCCTGCAACCTGGGGTCGCTAATCGCACTGAGCATAGCCCGCGGGATCAAGGGCTGCCGTGCCTTCACCGTCGATCCGGGCGTGGTGGATGAACTCGATGACATAGCACGCATCACCGGACTGCCCGAAATGCCCCACCAGACTATCTGGCATGCCCTCAACCAGCGGGAGATCGCCAAACGCTACTGCCGCGAGCACAACCTCGTATATGAGGAGCAGGACCTGATTGTCTGCCACATGGGCAGCGGCATCTCCTTCGCCATGCACCACCACGGACGCGCCATCGAATGCAGCGACGCACTGAGTGGCGACGGGCCTTTCTCACCCTCGCGGGCAGGCATGCTGCCCACGGCAGCACTGGTAAAACTGTGCTACAGCGGGAAATATACCGAAGCAGAGATGCTGCGCAAGATTAACGGGCACAGCGGACTGACGGCCCATCTGGGGACCAACGACGTGAGAGAGGTGGAGCGGCGCATCGCCGAGGGCGACCAGAAGGCCAGGCTGGTGCTTGATGCCATGATTTACAGCATTGCGCGCTGGCTGGCTTCATTGGCACCAGCCACCAACGGACACGTGGATGCCGTCATTCTCACCGGTGCCATTGCCAACAGCCAGTACGTCACCGACGGACTGCGCAGCAGGTTGAGTTTCCTGGCCCCCATCTTCGTCTATCCCGGTGAGGACGAACTGACGGCACTGGCCATGAATGTGCTCAGGGCCATGCGCGGAGAACAGGAGATCAAAGTCTATTCCTAATCTATATAGCAGCCAGGGCTAAGGAGTAATACTTGGATTCAGGAGAGTCGGCACGCGAGGGGAGCACACAGCAGCACTGGGTGCCCTGCAACACACCTGCCGTCTTGGCATAGCCGAAAAGGGTAAGCGTCTTATAGAACACATTACCCGCCACGATGTCAGGAAAGATCAATGCATCGGCCTGTCCATCAATCACAGAATGAATACGCTTCTCACGCAGGCTTACAGAGTCGAGCGAGGTCTTCAAGTCCAGAGGACCATCGATGATACAGCGACCGAACCTTCCTGTCTGAGCCTCTGCAATAATCTCCAGATAATCGACGGTATAGGGAAAAGTCTTGGCACTGACCTTCTCCGCACAATGAATAAGAGAGATACGCGGCTCCTCGATGCCAAGAGCATGGCAGACATAGTTCACATAGTGGATCTGCTGACGTCGCTGGGCATCAGTAGGCACAGGAATGACGGCTGCATCTGTAAAAAACAATAGTTTCTCATATTTGGGTATCTCCGCCATGGCAATATGGGTAAGCACATGACCAGGACGCAGGATACCCGTCTCGCGATCCAAGATAGCACGCAGGATGACATCGGTATTGATAAGGCCTTTCATCAGGATATCAGCCTCACCACTCTTACAGAGTGCCACGGCCCGGCGAGCACATTCCTCCTTATCATCACCATCTACATAGACAGGTTCGATAAACCCCATCTCCTGACCTTTTTCTACAGCATAACGCGTACTGGCATCATTGGCACAAACCACGGCCACACGCTTCTTGTCGCCTCGCTGCTGGAGGAACACGATCATGTCGTTCAAAGTCCTGATTGATTGCATAGGCATATCCTTCGTAGGTTTTATGCTGCAAATATACAAAGAAAAGGGCACAAAACAAAAGAAATACTCGTCTTTTTACATCAGGCCATCATTTCTTCACCGATTTTCTACAATCTCACTTCCGGCACCACCTGACCGTCGAACAGATTGATAATGCGCTGGGCATAGCCGGCATCACGCTCCGAGTGGGTTACCATGAGCACGGTGGTGCCATCCTGGTTCAGTTGGGTGAGCAGTTGCATCACCTCCAGGCCGTTCTTCGAGTCGAGGTTACCCGTAGGCTCGTCAGCCAGGATCAGTTTCGGGTTCATCACCACGGCACGGGCGATGGCCACGCGTTGCTGCTGACCGCCGGAGAGTTGCTGAGGGAAGTGGTGGGCACGATGCGAGATGGCCATACGACGCAGCACGTCCTCTACCCTCGCCCGCCGTTCCTTCTTGGGTACGCCGAGATAGGTCAGCGGCAGTTCCACGTTCTCCTCCACGTTCAGTTCGTCGATCAGGTTGAAACTCTGGAACACGAAGCCTATCTGCCCTTTTCGCACCGCCGTGCGCTGGCTCTCCTTCAGCGTGCCTACCTCCTGTCCGTCGAGCCAATACTTGCCGCCGGTGGGATTGTCGAGCAGGCCCAGGATGTTGAGCAGTGTTGACTTGCCACAGCCCGACGGGCCCATGATAGCCACGAACTCACCTTTCTTCACTTCCAATGATACGCCCCCGAGGGCTACGGTCTCCACCTCTTCCGTGCGGAACACCTTCTGAATGTTTTCTAACTTAATCATAACATTTATTTTTACTACGAATTATACGAATTAAACGAATTTACTCTGTCTTTAGATAATTGACTGGATTGCTGGTGGCTACGCGATAGCAGCCGGTGCTCACTACCGAGAGGATGACGACGATGACCAGCATGCCGCAGCCCACGAAGGTCAGGGATGACAAGGGAGCCTTCACGCTAAACTGCTCCAGCCACAGACGGGCTACATACCAAGCCCCCACAAGTCCGACAAGGACTGCTGGCAGGGCCACGCGGAGAATGTCGGTGAAGAACAGGTGCAGCACATCGCGCGTCCGTGCACCGTTCACCTTGCGGATGGCTATCTCCTTCTGGCGGCGGGCTATCTCTCCTGCCAGATAGCCGATGAGTCCGATGAGGGCGATGAGCAGGGCCACCAGTCCGCCTATCATCACCGTCGTGCGGAAGCGGTGGGCGTCGGTGTAGAGTTCGGTCATCATCTGACTATAGGGCGTGACGGCAATGTCGGGATTGTCGGTCATCAGCCGCTTCACCAGTTTGTTGGCTTCCTCCAGGCTGTCCATCGAGTGGAAGCGGATGTAGAGATAGTGCATCTGGTCGGGCTTGCGGCTATAAAAGCAGAGGCTGGGGCGAGTGTCCGGGTCGGTGATGCTGCCAATGCGGGTGTCCTCATACACGCCAACGATGGTGTGAGGTCCTTGGAACGAGGTACAGATAATCTGCTTGCCCACGGCACGGTCCCAACCGGCTATCTGCTTCATGCGCTCTTCAAACTGTCGGCTCACCATCACCTCACGCAGTGTGTCCGCCTGCTCCGTGAATGTGCGGCCGGAGACGATGGGGATGCCCATCACGTCGAAATAGCCGTCGCCCACGTAGTAGAGGTCGGCGATGTTCATATTCTCCCGCTCGCTGCCGGGCAGATAGATGTTGTCGCCGCTTTGGTACTCCGTCAGATTGGCGTAGGCCATCGTGACGCCCTTCACGCCCGACAACTTGCGCAGTTCCTCCATCGCTAACTGGCATTGCTCGCTGCTGACACCGTCTTTCAGCACCGCGCCAAGCGTGGCGTAGTCGTAGCCGGGATCATCGTTGATCATCATCCGATACTGGCGCCCCACGACGGAGAGCAGCACAATGAGAAACGTGGCCGAGGCAAACTGCAAGCCCAGCAACAGCAGTTTCCACAGACGGTGGCTCTGGCTGTAATTCTTGAATGCTGCCGACACAGGCACATGGGTATAGATATAGCCTGGCACCAAGCCCGTAAAAAGCAGCACGACGATGCACGCCGCCACGATCAACCACACGTTGCTGCCCGTGGTTAGCAGTACCGCCAAGGGCGCACCGACCAGTTCCTCTACCGTGTCCTTAGCCAAGAGCAGCAACAGGGCTGCCAGTGCCAACGACAACAGCAGGTGGACGGTGCTCTCGCTCACCACCTTATAATATATATGGCGTGCCGTCGCACCATAGCACATGCGGACAGCCATCTCACGCGCCCTGCGACTGATGCCGCCAATGACGAGCAGCAGATAGTTGAGCACGGCACAGCCGATGAGCACGACAGCCAGCAGGGAGAGAATCCACGTCATGCGGCGTGTGCTCTCGTCGTTCTTATGGTAGTCGCGCAGCGGACCGACAGAGAACCCGAGGTCAACACCGGCTTTCCTCAGTTGTTCCTCAGGCAGGTTTTCGCGCTGCATCTTCTCTATCTGGGGCTTCAGGTCGTCGGCAGTGGTGCCCTCAGCCAGTCGGACGTAGGCCTTATAGCGGTCATTGCCCACCCAGTTGTCGCGTCCGTCGTATATCAGTCCTTTGATGGTGGGCATCGACACCAACACCTCCAGGCCATGCAGTTTCGAGTTCAGGGGGATATCCTCATAAATGCCGCCCACGGTCAGTGCCCAGCCACCCCGCTTGTTATAAAAGACCTTTTTGCCGACAATCTCGAGCGGATTGTCTGTCCCCACTAACTTCTCGGCCAGCGAGAGGGGAATCATGCAATAGTCCACCTGACTGAGCGTCTTCTTAGGATGGCCCGCCAGCACCTTGAAGGGGAACACATCGAAGAAACAACTGTCCACGAGGGCAAAGTTGGTGCGCACGCGTTTGTCATCGTCTGTCACGACGGGCATGTCGTAGGCAAAAGAGGTATAGCGCGTAGCCGCCTCCACCTGCGGGCAGTAGCGCTTCAGTCCTGGCGCCACAGCCCCAGGTGTCTGCGAGTAGTGCAGGTATTCGCCATTACGAATCACATTCTCATAGACCACGTAGATACGCTCACTCGTCGGGAAGAAATTATCCCACGACTGCTCGAAGCCTGCTTTTCCCAGCAGCACCACGCCAGCAGCCAGTCCGACGGCAAGACAGACAATCTTTGTCCAGTTGTGCTGGCCTCGATTGTTTAGTGTCTTGAATGCATTAATCATATTTGTATCCTTTTTGTTGCTAATTTCATTTGCAAAGTTAAGCCAATAAATCGAATCCGCCAAGGCTTTCAACCTTGGCGGAAGCAGATTGTCTAAAAATTAGACAGTAGAGCGTATGATTTTTAGACACTATCACCTTTCTTGACGATTATGTCGTTCAGTTGCCGTCTTTGGGTGTTTAATCATCTCATTGTCCCTTTGTGATACCACCCACCACGTCATCGTTCTCGATGCTGTGCTCCGTCTTCTTCACGCTGGCTTTGAGCGAGCCGAAGCGCCAGGAGAGCGAGAGGCTGAACGAGCGGCCGTGATTCCACGAGGTCTGACGGTCGCGGTAGTCGCCATTGACGGCCTCTGCGCTGGATGTCATGTGATTATTGAACGGATTGTTGGCTCCGAGGCGCACCGTCAGCCGGTCGTCCTTGAGGAACGAGCGCTGCAGGGAGGCATAATAGCCGTAATAGGAGTGCTGCTGGTAGTAGATGCTCGAAGGGCTATGGCCCATCTTGCCATACACCGCCAGATTGAGTTTCAACTTCCAGGGCAACTGCTGCGAGAGGTTGGCATAGTAGTTGTCTGACCAGCCATGATTGCGATAGTCAAGGTTGGGGTTGGCATAATGCTCATAGCGCAGGTTGTTGTTGACGACAAGTGTCGTGCCGTCAAAGGGTTTCCACTGCACATACTGCTCAAACGAGAAGCGGCGATAGCGCTGGACGTTGTCATAGGTCAGATAGCGCACATCGCCCTGAGATGTCTGGATGGAGGCGATGCCGCCATTGCTGAACCGATAGCCGGGAGCCAGTTGCAGCGTGAGCCGCCGGCCGATATACATGTAGATGAGTGAGAGGCTCTGCGAATGGGAACTCACCAAGAGCGGATTGCCGTGCTGTACCACATTGGGCGAGGTAGCGACAGCGGGGTTGAGATAGGAGATGCCCGGGCGGTTGATGCTCGTGGTGTAGTTCAGTTTCAGCGACTGCGACGCCGTCAACTGATACTTCAGGCTCGCCTGCGGCACCCAGTCGTTCAGCCGATGACTGAAGGCCGCACTTGTGCCATCGGGATAACTGCCCCGCATATAGCTGTACTCGTAGCGCAAACCCGCACGGGCAGACCACTTTTCGGCATTGTAGATGTAGTCGGCATATCCGGCGAGGACTCGCGTGGTGTGCTCGAAACGGTCGTCGGTAGTAGGCATACTGCCACGGAAGTCTTGCGTGTTGTGACTGTTGTTGTTGCGGTCAATATACTTGGCTCCCACTTCTATCTGATGGCCTTTGCCCAACGGGCGCAGCCAGTCAGCCTGCAGGGTATGCTCTGTGAAGCGTTCGCGCTCGGTCTGCAGACTGTTGGTATAGGCGAAGGGCACACTGACCAAGTTGTCGTAGGTGTTCTCCTGGTCAGTATGTTGGCGCGTCAGGGCGAGCATATACGAGAGAGTGAGCCGCTCGCCCTTCTGACGCGTCCGATGCTCGTAGTCCAGTCTGCCGTTCCACGAACTGTGACTGTAGCCAGGCATCCAGTAGTGATTGCTGAAACTATAAAGAGGCTGTGCTGCCGCGTTGCTCATTTTCGTCCAGCCGTCTCCCTGCACATTCAACTTATAGAAATAGCCGCCAAAGGAAGCAGACAGCAGATTGAGCGAATCGAGGTCGTAGCTGGCATTGAGGTTGGTATAGTGGATGCCGCCAGGATTGCTGCCATCGCTATGCGCCAACAGGCGGTTGCCAGTTGCAAGAAAAGTGCGCTCCGTATCCTGGCTATTCTCCGTTAATTTGGACGACATACCGCCATAGCCGTAATCTACCGAGAGTAGCAACTTGCCCATCTGTCCTGTCAGCGAGGTATAGAGATTGGGATTGTTCAGCGTCGTGTAGGTGGCCGATACCACACCCGTCAGTCCGTCGAACTTCGAGCCGTCCATCATCACGATGTTCAGGATGGCATCCACTCCCTCGGCATCCTCGCGGGCACCTGGGTCGGTGATGACCTCTATGCGTCTGACCATCGAGGCGGGCATGGCCTTCAGCACCTCCTTGGCGTTCTTCGACAGATTGGGGTCGTAGTGGCCGTTCTTATAGATTTTGAAATTGCTGTTGCCCTTCACGAGGATGTTGTCCTGACCGTCCACCGTCACCATCGGCACCTTTCGCAGCATGTCGAGCGCGGTCTGCGTCTTCGATTCGTCATCCGCCTGCACATCGTAGCCGATGCGATCTACCTCCTGTTTGATGAGTTGGCGCTGGGCCTTGATCTCCACACCTTCCAGTTCTTGGTTCCAGGTGATGCTGTCGCGTTTTACACTCACGGTGTCGCTCTGGTTTTGGGCCAGTAGTCCCCCTGCTTTCACCGCCATCAGCAGTGAAAGGCACATGATTCTAAGATGTCTCATTGGATTAAGTATCTACTTCTTAAGTCGCTCGATGCTCATGTCAAACAACTGCTGTATGAATTCATCGTTGGTTTTCTTTCTCAGTTTCGTTATCTGCGTCGCTACCATGTTCTTCTCCACGTCTTCGAGCGACTTGGCATTCTTGCAAAGTTTATATATCTGCGTGGCATAGTTGTTGGCCGCCGTACCATCAGGATTCTTCAGGAACAGATTCTTATAGGTGTTAAACTCCGTCAGCCATACT